>ERZ1026860.823-NODE-823-length-17884-cov-15.044815_pt1 | contig 17884 bp, 15 predicted proteins | sample MGYA00380160_ERZ1026860 | MGnify/ENA primary metagenome ERZ1026860 (study PRJEB33269, sample SAMEA4719796) | human gut metagenome | biome: human-associated habitat; feature: organic feature; material: feces | place: Cameroon | collected 2013-10 ... | reverse complement strand
CTCATACATGGTCTGCAGCTCAGTCTTCGTCACTGAAACCACCTCCTCCGTCGTCAACAGTCATGCTGTCAAGCTTTTTGGTTATTGTCTTGACCACATACTGGGTCTCCTTCTTGGAGAGCCTAAAGGTGAGCTTATTCCCAAACTCGTCATAGAAGGTGACCGCAAGCTTGGCGTAGCTGCGCTCAAAGTCGCAGGAATCGTAGTCGGCCAAATAATCCTGGAACAGATCCTCAACAAGGAGGCATCCGTCGTCCGAAAACTTTTCGATCATCTGGTCAAGCTCCTGCTTTCTTTTCAATGCCGCCAGATATTTCTTGTCATATACGATTTTCATAGTAAAATCTCCTTTCAGCGGGCGTCGCGGTCTCGGCGCTGACGCCCCAAATGTCTGTTGTAAAACTCCATAGCCTTGACAAGCGTCTCGGTCATCTGTTTCATAGAGGTGTCCGGGCGGAAGTAGCTGCGGAGCTTGTCCACCGGCACCTTGACATATTCCACCTGATTGCCCTTGACTTCGGACATCAGCTGCATCACTGCACTGTCAGTAAACCTCTGCTCCTCGCTCATGCGTCGCAACCGCTGAGCCTGGGACAGCGACGGCGTCACCTCGTCGCAGTCCATAATGGAGAAGAGCGTTTCCTGCTCGGACGGCTGCAGATACGACAGCTCCACCGCCGGAGTCAGGGCAATCTTTCCGTCGTCCACCATCTGGAGGATTGCGGGGATCAGGTTCGTGAGGCGGATATAGCGTTTGACCTGCCGCTCACTATCCGAAGTGTTTTCTGCGATTTCGGATACAGACCACTTTGGGCCATCTTGGCCCAAAGTCTTTCCTTGGTGCCGCAAGGCGTCCATTTTCATCTTGTACGCGAAGGCCTTTTCCGACGGCAGAATGTGCTCCCGCTGCAGGTTGCTGTCCACCATCGTAATGACGGCCTCCTCGTCGGTCAGCTTGCGGACGATCACCGGCATGGTGTCCATCCCCAGCGCTTTGCAGGCTGCCAGCCGCCGGTGCCCGGAAATCAGCTCGTACCCGCCGCCCTCCTTGGGCCGCGCCAGGGCGGGAGACAGGACGCCGGCGTCGGCGATGCTCTTCATCAGCTCCGCCATCTCCGCGTCGTTTTTCACCTTGAAGGGGTGATTCTTGAAGGGCGTCAGTTCCGAAAGCGGTAGCTCCTCCACCTTGGGCTTGCGGGTGTCCGCTCGCTCCTGCTCGTTCATGAACAGCTCGTCATAGCCGCTCAGACCCAAATCAATGGTTTGGTTTTTCAATTTCATCATCTCTCTTTCTGCTGTAATCAGCGTTCATACTGTTTTTCCTCTCTTTTCGGAGCGGTCTGCTGCCGCAGAGCACTTTTCTCCCGCTCCGTGAGATAGGGGTCGTTCTCCAGCCGCGCCTCAAATTCGCTTTCCAGAAGCTCCCGGAGCTTCGGATGGTCCTCAATGATGTCGCAGGCTGTTTTCTTTTTCCTTCGCAGATCGGCCAGCACCGCGGTGCAGGCGGCGCACTGCTTTTTGAGCTCCACCATCCGCTCCGGGTCGGTGCAGTTTCGCTGCTTGTTGCGGACCTTGCTGCGGGTAGCGGCTGCCTCGTCGATCTCCGCGTTGACCCGCGCGATATAGATCTGCAGATCCTGCGGCGTCTCCATGTGCTCCTGCTCCACCAGCGTCATTTCAGCCGTGTACCGATCCAGCCGGCGGCAGGCCTCCCGGCACTCCGCCGACAGCGGCTGCTGATATTCCTTTTCGTACAGCGGCGCGACGCCCAGCACGATGGCGACTGCCCGGAAGAAGCTGACGTATCCGGTGATGCGCGGCGCCTTGAAGTAGAAATCCCGCTTGCGGTAGTACGCCTCCGTGGGCGGGTTTTCTCTTGCATAGCTCTTGGAGTAGGGCTTCAGAAAGGCGTAATAGCTCTGCGTGACCCGGTAGTCCCGCTGGTTTTCCAGCAGTCGCTCCCGCATGGCTTCTTTTTCATAGGCGGGGCCAAGCCGGAATGTGCGGGTACACTTCTTGGAGCGGAAGGGCCGGATCGAGGCGTACTTGTGGTTTGGGCCGCACTCGAACTCATAGCCCAGCTTGCGGAGCACCGTGGTCATCTCCGACCAGCTGCTGCACAGGGACAGCGCCTTGTCCAGTGCCTGGCGCATCAGATTGAAGCGGGTGGGCTCTCCGTTCCTCTCGGCAAAGTAGACGGAGCGCGCCGTCTTGTGCCGCTGCGGGTTCTGTACCACCGACAGGCCGCGCTCCTTGCAGATGCGGTCCGACATGGCGCGCAGGGCATAGTAGACGCCGTACTTGGCTTCCAGCTTGCGCCCGTCCCACATTCCTACGGAGTTCACGACGAAGTGGTTGTGGTAGGTTCCCGTGTTGAAGTGGGTCGCCACCAGCACCTGGTAGCTGTCGCCCCAGAGCCGCTGCGCGGTCTCCAGCCCGATTCGGTGACACTCCGCCGCCGAAACCTCTCCGGTCTTGAAGGACTGGTATGCGTGGTAGGCCACGTTGCCGCCGGTTTTCCCAAAGCGCCGCTGGGTGGCGGACATCTCCTGTGCCGCCGTTTCTGCGCGGCAGTTGACGCCGGTGACGGCATAGCTCTGCTCGCCCTCGTACAGGGCCTTAGCCTTGTTGGCGGCGTAGATCAGCACCTGCTCCAGATCCGTCAGTCGGGTCTTCTCCGGGTTGCTGCAGTAGTCCACCACGCGGGAAACGCTGTCATGGATCGCCCAGATCTTCGTCACTGCCATCGGCCTCATCCTCCTTTCCGTGGTAGACCATCAGAAGCAGATCCTCGATCTCCGTCAGTGCGTCGCTGAACGCCGCCATGGAGACCTCGTAGCGGATGCCGTCGTGCAGCCGCGTCAGCTTCCGGTAGGCCTGTATCAGTTCTTCCTTGGGCGCCTCTCTAACCACCGTGTCCGTCCCCAGGGTGCGGAGATATTCCGACATGTTCATGCCGCATTTCCGCGCCTTTCGGCGGATCAGATTCTTCTCGGTCTTGAAGACGCGCACATTGATTTCCTCCGTACGATTGCGCATATCGTTCACCTCCTTGTCGGGTGAGGGAAATCGGATGCTCCTGAGGAACCCCTCCACTAGTTAAGCCATTTGAGAGGCCTTTTTTCAGGGTGCCGGAGAATACTATTTCTCTCTCAAGTGGTAGATCACGAGAACGGTGAAAAATTAAGCCATGGAGAAAATTTTTCTTGTGATCGCCATTTTTCGATATATCCCCTCACTAAGGGATGAGTGGGAAGGGTCGATTTTATGGGTGTCGCCGGAAAAATTTGTCCCTCAAGTGGTAGGTCACGAGAAAGGCGAGAAATTAAGCCTTGCAGAAGTTTTTTTGAGTCCCCTCACTAACTTAGGAATGGGAAGCACCGTTTTTACGGGTGTCACCTGAAAAAATTCTTCCCTCAAGGGGTAGATCACGGAAAGGCCGAAAAATTAAGCCTTCCGGGAGGAAATTTTCAGTGCCCTTCACTAAGTAAGGAATAAGAAGGCTTGATTTTATGGGTGCTCTCGAAAACTTTTTGAAAGCCCCTTCAGGTGGGAGATCATGAGAACGCGAAAAATATAAGGCTTCGGAGAAAAACTTTTCTATGGCATCAAAATTGATGCCATAGTCCGATTTGGCTTTTGGAGACGGCATCAAAAATGATGCCACCCGGCTGAAAACCTCTTTTGTTTTAGTTTTTTGGCGCCAAAACGGAGCCAACTCCCGGTGCCCTCTCGAGTCTGGCGCCAAAACGGAGCCAATCTCTCACAAAAACTCCTCCCACACCTCTACCGCAACCTTCGAGCCTCCAAAACGACATTTATTTTCAAAATTTCTTGAAACTATTTTGGAGCGTCCTATTTTCCGGTAAAGGGAGCCTGTATCTGCTCGACCTCTCCATTCCCTTACAGCAACATGAAGGGTTAAAAAACGACACGGATTTTCAAAAAATCTCTCTACTAAATCACCGAAGCCTGCACCCCTCAAAAAACGACATTTGTTTTTTGCTTTTCTTTTGAGGTGGTCTGCGGTAGCAGATTCCGGCATGGTTCCCGCAGCATTGCCCTCTATTCCTGTACCGCAACATCGAGCGGGGATTTTTCAACACCAAATTCAAAAATACTGCGAATACCCCTCTACTCTCTTACCGCAACATCGGAGGCCAATAAACGACATCAATTTTTGAAAGTTTCCAGAAAATTCACGAATTAGTGGGATTTCACGGCGCAAAGCGCAAAAAGAGCGCCTGCCTCTTTTCAGAAGCAGACGCTCTTTTGGTTATATTCAGTTTTACTTCATCAGCCGGATCAGCAGCTCGTTCACGTCCTCTGTAGGCTTGCCGCCGGCCAGCAGTTTGTTCTGGAAGGCCAACATCGCCGCTGTCAGCAGCCGGCGCTCGCCGGCACAGAGCACCAAGACCCGATCTCTTTTCCTTCGTCCGAACATGGCCGCACCTCAGCAGTAGACCAGCTCAGAGAAGACGATCTCCTCCGCACGGCTGCGGATACTGTTCATCCGCCCGACCCATTCCATCTGATCGGCGGCCTTCAACTGCTCGGTGACGCCTTCGGCCTTCTTCATTTGCTTGACCAGCCGGTCGAACATGGCCTGCGCCGACTCGCCGATCTCCGCAAGATGCGGCTCCAGGGTCCCTGTCAGCAACATTCCCGTGTAGATCCCATCCATATGTGTGCGCAGATACCGTCTCCGCGCCGCTGCAAATCTGTTTTCCATACTGTGCCTCCTCTCGTACCTTCGATGGTGATTTCTTTCTTCATCCACATACTACCGCAGCGAGTCAGAGAGCACCAATGTGCAAACGCCGGATTTACAGGCTTGACAAGCCTGCATTTTGAAAAGTGCAGAAAAATATATGAAATCTCTATTGAAAAGTTGAGCGGAGATGGCTATAATATAGTTGAAAAGTTTTCGCGAGGTGAGTCATCATGCTGAAACGAAAAATTGCAGACCTGATCGAGCAGCACCTGAAGTCCGGCTCTGGTCGCATTTTGCTGATCGACGGCGCGCGCCAGGTCGGAAAGACATATATCATCCGCCACGTCGGAAAAAAGCTGTTTCCCAATTTCATTGAGATCAACATGCTGGAGGACTCCGTCGGCGCGAGGCTGTTTGAAAATGCGAAGACGGTAGATGATTTCTACCTTCGCGTCAGCGCGATCAAGGGCGAGCTGATGGGCAAGGCTGAGGATACGCTGATTTTCATCGACGAGATCCAGGCCTACCCCCATCTGCTGACCATGCTGAAATTCCTCCGGGATGACAACCGTTTTACGTACATTGCCAGCGGCTCGCTGCTGGGGGTAACGCTGGCGCAGACGACCTCCATCCCCATCGGCAGCATTCGGAAGGTGCGCATGTTCCCGCTGGACTTCGAGGAATTCCTCTATGCCAACGGCATGAACGAGTTTGCTATTGCCGCCCTACGCAAGAAGTTCGAGGCGCGGGAGTCGCTGGACGAGGCCATGCACGGCAAAATGATGGACTCCTTCAAACGCTACCTTTTGGTAGGCGGATTGCCGGCGGCGGTCAATGCGTACCAGGATACAAGGAATATTCAGGCCGTGCGCGAGATCCAGCGCGAGATCCACGATTATTACGCCGCCGACGCCTCCAAGTATGACGCAGAGCGCAAGCTGAAGATCCGCCGGATCTACGATCAGATCCCCTCCAACCTGGAGAACAAGAAAAAGCGCGTGGTGGCGCAGCGGATTGAGGGCAAAAAAGGCAGCACCTTCGCCAATTATGAAGACGAGTTTGAATACTTGATCAGCGCCGGCATTGCGCTGAACGTGCAGGCTATCTCCACGCCGACCTTCCCATTGATCGAGTCCTCCGGCAAGAACCTGCTGAAGCTTTATCTGAACGACGTCGGTATTTTGACCTCCATTCTGTACGGCAGCAATATCCGCGCGATCCTGGAGGATGAACGGAGCATCAACCTTGGCTCGGTCTATGAGAGCGTCGTCGCCAGCGAGCTCATTGCCCACGGCTATAATCTGTTCTATTACGATAACCGCAGCAAGGGCGAAGTGGATTATCTGATCGACGATTATGACAGCCTCTCCGCTGTCCCCATCGAGGTCAAATCCGGCAAGGACTACACCGTCCACAGCGCGCTGAATACCTTCGTAAAGAACGACGACTATCACGTGAAAAAGGCGTTCGTTCTGTCCAACGCCCGCGAAATCACGACGAACGGCAAGATCACGTATCTGCCGATCTATGATGTGATGTTCTTTGACGCAGAACATACACATGTCAAAATGCAAAGCATATAATAAGTCTTTCAAGCTTTTGATCACTGGTGACATTTAGCAGCTTAAGGAGATGCAAACAATGGCTACAACACTTCAAATCAAACGTGAAAACGGCAAGATTTTTTGCCCTCTGACCAATTCTTGGCATATTGAAACGCCTGAAGAAAAGGTTCGCCAGGAGTATATCAAGATTCTTGTTGAGAACTATAGTTACTCACTTGATCAAATGGCTCAAGAATTAAAAGTCACAAATTCACAGCGTGGTCAAGGGAAAGCACGTGCCGATATTGTCGTTTGGAAATCGAAAGCAGACAAAGACGCTTCCAAGGCTGCATTTATTGTTGTTGAATGTAAAGCGGAGAACGTCCGCATTCGTGAAGAGGACTACTATCAGGGATATAACTATGCTTCTTGGGCCGGAGCAAGTTTCTTTGTTACAACCAACGAAAAAGAAACAAAGTACTTTAACGTGGATAAAGACTATCTCCCCAAAGAATTGGTAGAAGTTGTAGCAATCCCCACTGCCGAAGAGTCGCTCGTGGATAAAAAAGTCAAGGAGATACTAGGTAAAACCAAGACATTCACGCGAGAAGACTTTACCAAAATGCTGCGTACCTGCCACAACATTATCCGTAACAATGATAAGTTATCTCCGGAAGCTGCATTCGATGAGATAAGCAAAATCCTGTTTATGAAGATCAGATATGAGCGGGATAAAAGCGGGAGCGAAGTATTCACCCTGAAAAAGTTTAAGCAGTTAGAAGCTGATTATGAGCAGTACACTCGTCCGACCTTGAAGCGGCAAGGGATCGATCTTCCGTACATGCAAATTCTGTTTATTGACACGAAAGACAAATTCAAGGAAGACCATCTTTTTGATGAGAACGATTCTATCAAGATTCGCCAAAATAGCTTTGAGCAGATACTTGAAAAACTGCAGGTGTATAACCTCTCCGATACACAGGATGATGTGAAGGGCATTGCATTTGAGCAGTTTTTGGGGACAACCTTTAGGGGTGAACTCGGTCAATTTTTCACGCCCCGCACAATCGTAGATTTCATGACTCATGTGCTCGATCCTAAAGAAGGCGAAATAATATGTGACCCAACATGCGGCAGCGGTGGTTTCTTAATAAAAGCATTCGAATATATCCGCGAACAAATTGAAGAGGATATTAAGGCGGAAAAAGCTAGGCTGCGTGCTGAAATCGAAGGCGATCACTATGATGAGTTATCTGAGAAGGAGCAGCTTGCCATAAGCGAACATATCGAAGAAATGCAGACGGCGCTGAACAGAGAACTTGACACGCAGGTTGAAGGCAGCCGTATGTACAATCTTTCCCGGAATTGTATCTATGGCACAGATGCGAATCCACGTATGGCCAGAACATCTAAAATGAATATGATCATGCACGGAGACGGTCATGGCGGCGTACATCATCACGATGGCCTTCTGAATGTGAACGGTATTTTTGAGGAACGCTTTGATGTAATTCTTACGAATCCTCCGTTTGGTTCGAGAATTGATAAGAGCCAGAAAATCACTGAAGCCGATAGGTTTACAGATGAGACTTTAATTGCAAAGTATAGAGAAAAGTATGGAGAGGCTTATGACGAGGCGTTGAAGCAGGTCGATGATCATATTGGAAAGACCCTGCTGTCCCTTTATGATACCGGTTCAATGTCTGGCTTGACAGAAGTCCTCTTTATGGAAAGATGCCTCCGCCTTCTGAAAAAGGGCGGACGTATGGGAATGGTTCTTCCGGAAGGTGTGCTGAACACATCAAATTTGCAAAAAGTACGTGAGTATTTTGAAGGCCGTGCGAAGATTATTCTTATTTGCTCGATTCCTCAGGATGTATTTATTGCTGCCGGAGCAACCGTAAAGCCCAGCCTTGTTTTCTTCAAGCGTTTTACCGAGGAAGAAGAAAGACAATATGCTGAGTGTAGGCGGAGGGCTTATCTTGAATGCTATGAAAAGTATAAGGAGGAAGCCAATAAGCTGAACGCTGAACACCAAATTCTTCTCGATTCGGGGAAAAGCAGATCCAAAGAGGCCAGAACTATTCGTAGCAGACTTGCTGCGATTGCAAGTGCGGCCGAGGAGGATGCGAAACCTTTGGTTAAAGAGTATTTCGATTATGAAATACCGATTGCTAAGGTTGACGATGCTGGCATTACCTCAACGGGCTCAGCTTCTGCCGGGAATCAGCTTCCTGCCTTGGAGGAAGAATATGCAAACTATCGGAGAAATAAAGAGCTATGGACCGAAAAACAGAAAGATGTCATTTATCGTGCGAATGATTCTGGAGATTTCGTTCGTGTTTTGAATGGCGAGGAGGTGACGCTCCATGGCAATGACTAAATCTGGTTTTTTGCATATCGTCCGATTTGTCGATTTGGAGAAGTGGAGTGCACACGATGCCGTGTTTGAAAACATGGATAATCGCTTTCCACTTGTACCTTTGTCTAAGGTTCTCAAGAGAGTGAAAGAGCCTGTTGTAATCGAAGATGGGGCATTATATAAACGGATTACCGTGCGCCTTTACGGACAAGGAGTATTGAAAAGAGACGAATTGCCAGGGGAAGAAATAGGAACCAAGCGTCAGTTCCTTGCACACGCCGGACAGCTCATCATTTCCAGAATTGATGCACGAAATGGTGCGTTTGGAATTGTGCCGTCCGAGCTTGAAGGTGCTATTGTAACAAACGACTTTTGGCTGTTCGAAGTACATAATGCCCTTCCTGAGTATTTGATGCTTGTTCTATCATCTGAGCCATTTCAAAAATATTGGCAGACTCAGAGCAGTGGAACAACTAATCGGCAACGCGTTGCTGAAGATAGCTTTTTGGCTTCAAGAATAGCTCTGCCAGACATTGAAGTGCAGAAGAAACTTGTGGAGACGTATCTAACAAGTATTAATCGTGCTGCGGCTTCTGAAATACGAGCTCAAAACAGTATCATCGATATTAATACCTACTTGTTTGATGAATTGGGAATTATTGAAAGAATAGTTGAGGATGTCGGTACCATCATTGGGTTTACCTCTTTTTCAAGTCTTTATCAGTGGGGTGTTGATAAAAACACGACATCTTTTCCGTATGAGTTTAAGAAATTCCCAGCCTATTCCTTTGCCAGCAGGCCTTCATGGATAAAGAGTCTTTTCAGGGGGAAAAGCCCCCAATACAGCGATGAAAGCTCATATATTATTCTTAACCAGAAGTGCAACAGGACAGATTACATTGATCTGTCATTCGCAAAAACGGTTGACAGTAACTGGCTCAGGAAGATAGATAAAGACTGTTTAACAAAGGAAAATGATATTCTAATTAATTCAACAGGCGAAGGTACCCTTGGACGTGCCAGCCTCATTTCGAAAGAAAACGAAGGACTGGCATATGATAGCCATATGCTCCTTCTTAGGGTAAACCAAGCAGAAGTTGATCCTCAGTTAATTGTAGACTTGATAAATAGTCCCTTTGGTCAAAGACAGGTAGAGCTATATAAAAGTGCGCAGGCAACGAAACAAACAGAATTGGGCGTAGACAACACGAAAAGATTTCTATTCCCATTACCAGATCTTCCTGAGCAAAAAAGGATTTCCGCTGCAGTGGAAGAGAAAAAGAAACGAATAATTGCACTTTATAAAGAATCCGAGAGCTTAAGGCTGCAAGCAAAGAAGGATTTTGAAGCAGCCGTGTTTGGATAAACAGCGAGCCAAAGGAGATAGAGATATGGATTTCCTAAATAGAGAAACAGAAAATCTACTGAAAGAGTGTATAGACAATTCTGCTACTTTCCCCAAAATCCTTGCAGATAAGTTTGAAGGACTGTCTTCTGCTGAGGACAGTCGTCTGCGAGGGCGTATTAAAGTGTTAGTGGACAATGGCTATTTCTCAAAACTCCAATGGGCAGATAATGTTCCTTGGTTTGGCTCGATAACGGAAAAAGGATATGACTATTTTCACAATAAAGACACTTATATCCGAGCCAACCTTAGGAAAACTCCCGGCTTCAAGCTGTTGGATGAGGAGAGTGAAGAATGCCTCCGTAAACTATGTAACAGCAGTGAAGATTTTATCACAGTAAATGGGAAAGCTAAGGATGCCAAGGTTTTAGAACACTTGGCTCAGCTTGGCTATATTAATCTTGGAAGCAAAGGGATTAGTTATACCTTAAGTGGAGACTTTGCTGGAGTTGTTTCGGTTACCCAAGCCGGAAAAACGTACTTCTCTGAGAAGGATAAGCTTATTGAAGAACTGTTGGTTGCGGATGCGAGCAACTATGTCCCTGTTTCGGACGCCCCTCAAACTGCAGCTCAAAAAACTGACACACAGCGCATTCATCAAGATACATTGGATGAGAGTATGATTTCTTTTTCGGGTATCTTAGGCTTTGACTGTGGTGAGGTTGAACCTTATTCCGGTTCTGATCGGCAGATGCAAGAAAAAGGATTCGTGGTACATAACGGGATACCCACACTAAGGGGCTTTGCGAAAATGTCCGACCTCGCAAAGGCATCAAAAGCAAAGTACGAAGAATACCAGCGCCAAAAGAATCAAGATCATGTTGATGAAATAGCTGCTTTTCTGGAGAAATGTAAAGCAGAAGCCAAGTTCTTGCCCGAAGTGGTTTTGTCGGTTAACGCTCCAGATAAGGCAACATTAAGACGATATAATCATCGAGCATTTTCAGGGGCAAGCGCCACACTCCAAGGCGCTATAAACAATATGGATTATTACACTTTGGATGTTGTGGAAGGTGCTTTGTCACGGGTTGATGGTAATCATCGGCTTGAGGCAGGCAAAGATCAAGATTATTATGTTCCATTTTCAATTATCGTATGGGGCATTGATCCAGAAAACGATGATAATATGCTGTCTGTTGGTTCTGGACATGATAATACCGAAAGTGAAGCGTTCTTGTTTTATATTCTGAATAATACTGCCAAGCGTTTGGAAGCTGAGGAGAATTTCAGAGGATTAGTTAGATCTGATTCTTGGACGTCGGACGAGCTGGCAATAATCAATCGGCAACTTCCCATCCTAAAACACTTTGATAAGACATACGCAGGTAATCCCTTGATCGATAAAGAGTTTTTGCCGGCTCCGCTTTCGCAGATATGTGAAATATTGGTCGAGATTAATGATCTGGATTTGGGAACGGATGAATTTGATACCCTGTTCATAGATGCCACAAAACTGCTTGGGCAATCGGAATCATTTGCATATTGTCGAGAGCAGTTCCCAAATATTCTTTTTCAATTAGCGTTTTATACACGGTATAAAAGTGAGGATTATTCTTCCGCTCTGCGAAACTTGAATCTAATTGATAGCTGGCTAGAAAAGTATAACTACACAGGAACTACATTTACAAAAGCATCAAAAGTATTTGATATAGCTTATAGGTTTATTACTACATCTCCAAAATATATTTTTATGGCAATGCAATATAAAAGCGAACAAATTGTCAATGACTACAATGGTGCACTAAAAAGAGCGGTTCATACGATTAATAATCTTGGTGGAAGCATTGAAGTGGAAGCGTACCCAATTATGACTGGGAAAGGCAAGAGCGTTAGTATTATTAATGATATCTATAAAAAGATTGAAGCGTGCTCTATATTTATTGCAGATATAACCGAAAATAACCCTAATGTAATGTACGAACTTGGTGTAGCTTACGACAAGAATAAGCCAATATTGATTGTCAGAGAACGTGGGAAAAAGACGAAAATACCTTCGGATATATACCTTGACTACAGATATGAGTTTGGTGGCATCGAGGAGCTAGAGCAATTATTCGTTAATCATATCCAAGCTATATTGATAGATGATTATGGCGCAGTATTCCCGCAGTAACGAGGTGCAATATGAACGAGAAGAAACTAAAGAGCGCTATAGCAGCGTTCGTCAAGAACAAAAGGGCCAACGCCGCCTATTACGACGATAACTGGACTGAACGCAAAGAGCGGAAAGCCTATTATCAGTCGTTCACCAAGGACAAGCTGTTGGCGATGACCGAAGAAGATTTCTTCGAGTACATAAGCAGGCTTTGGTCGATGCTCATTTGGGGCAACAAAAAATATGTTGTGGACAAGCTGATTGCCGACAACAGCTTTGATATGCTCAAAAAGCAGTTGGCGGAATTGCTGTATGGGGCAGCCGCCATTGAGAAGCGTTGGAACGCCTTCCTGAAATCGGTGAAGGGCATGGGTCCTGCCACGATCAGCGAGCTTCTTACCTATGCCAACCCGGATGAGTACGTAATCTTCAATAAGACGACGATCCTTTGCTATTCCTACCTCGATGTGCCGGATATGCCCAAGTATAACTATCAATACACGGGCAAGAAGTATACTGAGGTCTGTGCGATTGCAAAGGAAATCTCCGCTGCGCTCAAGGCCGCCGGTGCCGAGGATTATGACCTGCTGGCAGTTGACTACTTCCTGTGGGATGAAGTGCTGCCGCTGGCCGAAAAGAAGGAGCCCGGCAATCAGGCTCCTGTAACAATCACCCCGAAAACAGCCAGCGATTCTAGGTCGCTGCACGATGAGATCAAAGAAAAGCTGGTAGCAATCGGAGAGCTTTTGGGCTTTGAAAGCCGCTCGGAGGTGAAGATCACCACCGGAGCTGTCGTTGACGCCGTATGGGAGGCCAAGATCGGCAACATGGGCAAGGCGATCTATGTATTTGAGGTTCAGTCCAAGGGGTCCATAGACAGCTTAATTCTGAATCTCAAAAAGGCACAAAGCAACGCTGCTGTTCAGGCTGTCGTTGCCGTGGCCGACGAGGAACAGCTTGCGAAGATCATCCGTGAGAGCGCCGGCGTCATCGACGAGAAGTCTCTCCGCACATGGAACTCCGATGACGTCCTCGCCGTCTACGACTCCCTTGCCCGAGCCCACGAGTCGATCAATAAATTGGCGCTGGTGCCGGAGAGCTTTTAGAAACACAATAATTATAAGTAGGAGGTTACAGAATGCAACAGCTGCAATTGGACGAGTTTTTACGCTCACTAAAACAAAATATTGACATGCCGCATTCTCTCCTACTTGGGGCAGGTGCATCTATTGAATCGGGTGTACAGTCTGCTACAGAATGTATTTGGTATTGGAAAAAAGAGATTTATCTATCTCAGAACCCTGGCGCGATTGGGAATTATAGCAATTCAAAGCTGGAGATTGTCAGACAAGTGATCCAAAAGTGGATCGACTCTCAAAACGGATATCCTGCACTTAATAGCGATGAAGAGTATTCTTTCTTTGCAGAAAAAGCCTATCCATTGGCAGAAGACAGACGAAAATATTTCCAGCATATGGTATCCACGCATGATCCCAGCTTGGGTTATCATATCATTTCGATGTTGGCCAAGAAAAACATAATTAAATGTGTTTGGACAACGAATTTCGATGGCCTTATGGCTAAATGTGCACATCAATACACTCCGCTTGTCCCTATAGAGATTACATCTGAGACGTCAGAACGAGTTTATCGAAATGATGTTGACCAGGAGCTACTATGTATTGCATTACATGGTGATTATAAATATGGATCACTAAAAAATACCGAAAGCGAGCTCGATACACAAGATGGAGAACTAGAAAAAGCATTACGCCACCAATTGCAAAACAGGGATCTCATTGTAATCGGATATAGTGGTAGAGACCTTTCATTGATGCGCGCGCTTGAAAAAGTATATTCCGAAAAAGGAGCAGGCAGGCTCTTTTGGTGCGGCTATGGTTCGCATCCATCTTCAGCTGTATCTAAGCTGATAGATGATGCGAACACTAATGGAAGATCGGCGTACTATATTCCTACAGAAGGATTTGACAGCACCTTGTTTTCCATTGCTCGTCACTGTATGAGCGATGACAAGACATTTTTGACTGATCTAGACACCGTTCGAAAGCAGTTATCTGTTGTATCTCCCATCCAATCAAACAGCTTCATTCTCCCAAACGAGGTCGCAAATAAAGCAGTTGTCACAAACGCATATCCGATCACCTTTCCAAAGCAATGCTACATATTTGAAGTCAATTATAAGAGTGAGGAAAAACCTTGGGACTACTGTAAGTTTTTATATCAAAATAACATTATGGCAGTTCCGTATAAGGGCTTGATCTATGCTTGGGGAAGAAAAGAAGATATTGAAAACATATGTCAGGGCAGACTGAAAAGTAGTATTGAACTGTGTCCAATAGACAAATCCTTTGCCGCTCACAATGGCACTATTCAAGAGTTGATTCTTAAAACGATTACTAGCCTTTTAGGAATTAATGGCCGCTTAGGGTATTCAAAGGATAAGCTATGGGATACCAGAAGAGTTATCAAGTATCAAATTAATAAAAAAACAATAACGGGTTATCAAGGTGTTCAGCTATCGCTGCAGTTCGACGTGAAGTATTGCTATCTAACCTTTGCACCAAGCTATACTTATGCTGATGAAGCAGTATATTCAAAAGAAGAGAAAAAAGCATTTGCTGATTATTATAATGCTGGCGTTAATAACGGCAGGCCAAACAAAAACACGTATGACTACATTTCCAATTGGGTTACACGTGTTACAGGTAATAGTAATTTGAAGCTCTGTTTTCCGATCCAAGATACATCGCCTTTTATCTTCAATATTAGCTGTAAAAGCGCAATGTTGGGCGTTAATTTCGGGGGGAAATACCCTGTGAGGCTCTCTTCGGGTTTTTCTCCTAAGCGCATCGTGTTTACTGGAAGAGAATATAATGATCCAACTCTTTTGTTTTATAATCCTTCATCTGGTAAAACGGCTGGCGACTTCCATCCAATGCGGGGCTTGATTAATAATGGGCCGATTGACTTGCCACTTTATGCTAAACTGTTTAGTTCATCTATAAAACTAGGAGTGATATGTCCCAAAGGGTTTGAACAGAAGTTTTATTCATTCATATGCGGGCTTAACCTGCGCTCTGAAGCGAGGCACAATCCCGACTACTTAATCTCATTCCCCGGCTTTTTTGAAGCCTTCAAGACGGGAGTTGACATTCCTGCCCCAGCTTCTGCTAATTGGGTTGATATTGAAGCGACAAAAGGACAAAACGAAGTTGGCGCAATTCGACGATTTTGTGATCAAATAACTCGAAGAATAGATCAGATTAGTACAAACGTGGATGTTGTTTTGATCTATATTCCTAAGGAATTTGAGGTCTATACTGCCGTTTCTGACGGTTTTCTAAAATTTGACTTACACGACCATGTTAAGGCTTTTGCTGCACAAAAGCAAATTGCTACACAGTTTATACGGGAAAAAACAATAGAAAGCGATTTGAACTGTCAGATCATGTGGGCCCTCTCTCTTGCCATTTATGTTAAGGCTGGCAGGACTCCTTGGACAATTTCTGGGATTCAGCCTGATACTGCTTTTGCTGGGATTGGGTATAGTATTCTACCAGGTGGCGGCGGCAACAACATTGTCATTGGCTGTAGTCATGTCTATACTTCCGATGGCTTGGGTATGAAGTATAAACTATCGAAATTGCAGGATGTGACAATCGATAAAAAACACAATCCATATCTTTCCGAAAATGAGGCGTATAGATTAGGGCTAAATATAAAAGAGCTGTTTTACAAGTCGTTCACGGAATTGCCTAAAAGAGTTGTAATTCACAAACGCACACCTTTTCGCAATGACGAAATCAAGGGCCTTGTAGATAGCCTTTCAAGCGCCGGCATTCAAGATGTTGAACTAATAGAAATAACCTATGAAGATGACTTGAAATGTTTTGCACTGAATTACAATTGCTCCGATGCAGATGCATTTCCAGTATTACGAGGATTGTGCTTTCCGTTGAACAATAACACCATGTATCTGTATACACATGGTATTTCGCCATCGGTTAAAGCAGCAAATCGCAAGTATTTCCAGGGGGGTAAAAGTGTTCCGCTCCCATTGAAAGTAACACGTCATTACGGTTCCAGCAACATGGCGCAAATAGCGAATGAGATACTTGGGCTTTCACGGATGAATTGGAACAGTTTTAACCTTTATTCGAAATTACCATGTACTATTGAATCTTCCAACCAAATTGCACAAATCGGTTGGATGTTATCGCAATTTGAGGGATCGCTGTATGACTACAGGTTCTTCATGTAAGGTGTGAAGTAAAAATAATACTACTTCTATTGTAGCTGTATTCTGAAGCAGATAATTAAAGAACTATCGCAGGCACAGTCACTACAAAATTCGCTTTATTCACCCTCGTAGAGCGAATAAAGCGAATTTTCGGTGAATATTCGGCGAATTATCAGTAGCAGAAGCAGTGAATCACACTTTTCAATAGAAAAACAGGCTGCAAAAACACACTTTTCAAATTTTGCTGTTGATCCTACCTCTCAAGAAAGCTCTCAAATGGTACGTCGTCGCTCAAAAACGTATCCATCATAAACTGCGCGCCCAGGCGGAAGCCGGTGATGAAGGTGTCCAGATAGGATTCGCCCATGAACTCGGCGTAGGCATTGCAAAAGCGGAGGAACAGCGCCTTGTTTTCACCGGCGAGCTGCTCGGTGAGCTTTTCCTCCAGGTCGTTCAGAGAGTCGGACGCCTTTTTCACAGGGCTCTTGGGACGGTAGCCGCGATCCTGCGGGTCGATGTTGCCGTAGTACAGCTCCTCGATGATATTTCCCCTCATTGCCCGTCACTCCATTTCTGCAGCTCCCAGAGCCGGTCGATGTGGCGGCGGGACTTGCGGAGGGTCGCGTTGTGCTCGTCCGTGGAGAGCCAGTCGATCAGGTAGCACTTCGGGATCATGTACTTGTGCTGCAGTGCTAGGGCGCGTAGCTTGCCGAAGCGAATCCACTCGCAGACCGTGTGACGGTTGTAGCCGGTGAAATCCACGATGGCGGCCACGTCGATCACGTCCGGGTAGGAGGCGAGCTTGCTTTCATAGTAGCGCCGCGTCTTCTGCGGATCGTTGGGGAGGGGCGGCTGAATGCGGATCTTGTAGGGCTTCACTTCCTCGTTTCCGTATTTGTACCAGCCGCTCGGTACGATGTACCGGCTGGGGTTGACCTCCCAGTTGATCATAAAGTCGATGACGTCGCGTTTCTTGATGGCGTAGCAGCGGGTTTTCTTCCCGGTGCAGACGTGGGGGATCAGATTGAACTGCAGCAGATAGTGCGCCGTCCGCTTGCTGATATGGCAGACCTTGCGCAGCTGCTCCTTGTTCATGATTTCCGGGTATTGTTCGAGTTCCTTTGCATCGTATGTCATGACGAAGCTCCTTTCCGTTTTTTGCGGTCCGAAAGGGTGCTTCATCGGCGCTGTCGGGGTCTCTGTTTTCTTGCCTGGCTTCTTGCAAACGCGCAAGAACGGAGGCTTTTTACGCAAGAACGCGGTTTTATTTGAACTCTGGGCTGGTTCAAATCAGCTCTGGCCGAAACAGGTCGGAATGTCCGCAACCCCTTGCGGCGCCTGGGTTTCCGGCCTTTCACAAAGCGACCTGAAACGACCTGCTCCAGAGGTGAATCTGCCAATGATAGACAACACTCGAAATGCTGTGTACGTAATGTACCTAGGGTTCGAATCCCTAACTCTCCGCCAAAAAGAGAAGTGATGCTTTGGCATTGCTTCTCTTTT
>ERZ1026860.821-NODE-821-length-17904-cov-20.253292_pt1 | contig 17904 bp, 13 predicted proteins | sample MGYA00380160_ERZ1026860 | MGnify/ENA primary metagenome ERZ1026860 (study PRJEB33269, sample SAMEA4719796) | human gut metagenome | biome: human-associated habitat; feature: organic feature; material: feces | place: Cameroon | collected 2013-10 ... | reverse complement strand
GGCACCCCGCGCATTGCCTACCAGCGGATGTCCCTGACCCAGAGCCAGCTGGGGTAAGCGGAAGAATATTTTTGATTTTGGGGTTCTGAAAAGCCTGCGGGCTTTTCAGAACCCCTTTTTCATGGGTGGGGTTGTAACGGGAAACGGTAGTTGCAGCGTTGCTGCTATGGTAACTTTCTGCCTGCCGTCAGCGTGCAGGCAAAAACTTTCCAATCAAACAGCAAAGTTTCCCGCCACGCAAAAAAGCTCCCCCTTCGGGGGAGCTGGCATCGCGCAGCGATGACTGAGAGGGTTTATTTACCCAAACAGCACCACGGCGTAGCTTACGCCGTCCTTTACCACATAGGCGACGCCCAGCTTGGTCTTGCCTACGGCGGCAGACTTCATGGTGTCGGTCACGATGCCATCTTTCGGCAGGGTAAAGCTGATATAGTCTTTTCTGGAATCCAGATCTGTATCAATATAAAAGCCCGGGGTAAAGTCGTTTGCGCCATAAATGCCCATGCTCATGCTTTCAAATGCAGAGGCATAAAGATGCTGCTTCAGAAAGGTTTTTGCACTGTCGTTTGCATTGCCTTCACGGTAAAGCGCAGTCTTTTCTTTGTTGACAGAGCAGGACACCGAAGTGCCGGCGACCCAGTTTGCAATGCTGTAAGCCTTGTTGCTCAGCTCCTCATCGTAGGTCACGCCGAATCTGGTGCACAGTGCCTTTACGCTTTCGCTTTCGGCATCCGCGTGCTTGGGTCCCATGGGTGCACCCACACTGGCGTCACAGGCGGTGAATACGGTCAGTGCCATCAGGCCGACCAGCAGGCAGGCCAGTAATTTCTTCCAGTTTTTCATAAAACGATGCTCCTTTCCGTTCCGGGGTCGTTGCGGGTCTGCGTCCGCGCAGACGCAGCTTTTTGCTTTCTTCTGCATCCATGATACCTTTTTTTGGCGGGAAATGCAATCGTTTTGGCGCAAAAAAACAGGCTGCCGTGCAAAAACACGGCAGCCTGCGGAAAAAGCTTTATTTTGCGTACTCCACAGCGCGGCTCTCGCGGATGACATTGACCTTGATCTGGCCGGGGTAATCCAGCGTATCCTCGATCTTTTTGGCGATGGCGCGTGCCAGCAGGATGACCTGATCGTCGCTGATAACGTCGGGCTTGACCAGAATGCGCACTTCGCGGCCTGCCTGTACGGCAAAGGCCTGCTCCACGCCCTCGAAGCCGGAGGAGATCTCCTCCAGATTTTCAAGGCGCTTGACGTAGCTTTCCACGTTCTCGCGGCGGGCACCCGGGCGGGCGGCGCTGATGGCGTCGGCAGCCTGAATGATGAAGGCCAGCGGGGTCTTGGGCTCCACGTCGCCGTGGTGTGCCTCAATGGCGTGGATGATCTGGGTGTTCTCCTTGTACTTGCGGCAGATGTCCACGCCGATCTGGACGTGGCTGCCCTCGATCTCGTGATCCAGTGCCTTGCCGATATCATGCAGCAGACCGGCGCGGCGTGCCATGGTAACATTCACGCCCATCTCGCCTGCCAGCAGACCGGCCACCCAAGCCACTTCCATGCTGTGGGTCAGGGCGTTCTGGCCAAAGCTGGTGCGGTACTTCAGCCGGCCGATCAGCTTGATCAGGTCGGGGTGCAGGCCGTGGATGCCCAGCTCCATCACTGCGCGCTCGCCCTCGCGCTTCATCTGCAGTTCCAGATCGTGGCGGCACTTTTCCACCGTCTCCTCGATGCGGGCGGGGTGGATACGGCCATCGCCGATCAGGCGCTCCAGCGTCATGCGGGCCACCTCGCGGCGGGTCTGGTCGAAGGAGGACAGGGTAATGGCCTCCGGGGTATCGTCGATGATGAGATCCACGCCGGTAGCGGTCTCCAGTGCGCGGATATTGCGGCCCTCGCGGCCGATGATGCGGCCCTTCATCTCATCGCTGGGCAGCGGCACCACGCTGACGGTGGTCTCGCTGCAATGGTCGGCAGCGCAGCGGCTGACGGCCTGTCCGATGAGGTTGCGGGCGATGTTATCGCAGTTTTCCTTCAGGTCGGTCTCGTAGGCGGCAACGCGCACGGCCTTTTCGTGGGTCAGCTCCTCGTCCACCTTATGCAGCAGCACCTCGCGGGCGTCCTCCTGGCTCAGGCCGGCCAGCGTTTCCAGACGCTCCATCTCCTTGGCGCGCAGAGCGTCGATCTCTGCCAGACGCTCCTCGGCCTCGGCAGCGCGCTTTTTCAGCTCTTCTTCCTTCTTTTCCAGCGCCTCGGTCTTGCGGTCCAGCGCCGTCTCCTTCTGGTCGATGCGGTTCTCCTGACGGCTGATCTCCGCACGGCGCTGCTTGATCTCCTTGTCGGCCTCTGCCTTCTGGGCATCGACCTCGGCTTTCAGACGGAAAGCCTCGTCCTTTGCTTCCAGAACCGCTTCCTTGCGCTTCTGGTCGGCGGTCTTGATCGCCTCGTTCACCAGCCGGGTAGCCTCGGCTTCGGCGCTGCCGATCTGGGCTTCGGCGGTCTTTTTACGGTTGTTGTAACCAATAAAATAGCCCGCAGCCACGCCGACAACAGCAACGATCAAGGCCACGATCACTCCGATCGCAGTCATTGCGTTCACTCTCCTTTGTTTCAATTCAATGCAAATTAAAGCAGGAGACGCTGCGCAGCAGGACACGGGCAATGATATAGAAAGAGCTTTCAATGCAAAAAGTGACACCAAAACCATACGCACCGTCCAAAACCGGCGGCACGGGCAAAAGCATACGGCTTTTCTCTCTACGGTTCCATTTTATATCAAACAGGCACGCTTTGCCTGAAACGGGTACAGGGTCACACAGAAGCCTGCGTACAGCGTCTTTGATTCCATACTACTAAATATAGTACGAAACATTTGCCCGCTTGTCAAGAGGAAAACCCTGCCCGCAGAACATTTTGTGCAGAAAAACAAAAATAGAAGTGGAACTTCCACAGTCAAAACCTGTCGGTTTTGTACCCCCTCAGGCGCTAACGCGCCAGCTCCCCCAAGGGGACGCCAACCCTCTCAGTCATCGCTACGCGATGCCAGCTCCCCCGAGGGGGGAGCTTTTTGCATCTTCCGGTCAGCGCCAATAAAGCTCCCCCTGAGAGGAAAGACTTCCCCCGGCCGGGGGAAGATGTCGCGCAGCGACAAAAGGGGGAATCTGGCACGCCGTCAGGCGTGACTGAGAGGGTTCACTTTCCCCCAAACCAAAAAGGCTGCCCCGGAAAACGGAGCAGCCCTTCTGGTTTATGATGAAAAGAAGAAAATGAAGGAGAATGGCTTATTATTTGGCGGCTTTTTCGCCCTCCGGGAAGATGATCTTATTCACGAAGAAGAAGATGACCATGGAGATACCGCCGTTGAGCACGGTAGTGCCGATGTTGTAGATGAAGTCCGGCACCAGCAGGCCTGCCACCGCCACCCAGATGCAGTTGATGGAGTTGACGATGCAGGTGATGATGCAGAAGGCCAGCACATACCAGCCGATCTGTTTTGCCAGATTGCCCTTGCTGCGGAACACGAAATTGCGCTGGATGGGGAAATTGATGCACTCGCCGATGACCATGGCGATCATGTAGGCGCAGAAGTAGGGCAGACCGCCGTGGGCGGCATCGTAGCCGAGGATGTTCCACTTGAAGGTCTCGCCGAACAGGGTGATATCAATGCCCGGCCAGCCGAAATCCACCACCGGCAGGCTTGCAAAGGCCCCCGGCAGGAATTGCAGCAGCAGGTACTTGAACACGGTGATGAGGTTGGACACGATGACGAACAAGCCGCCCTCGCGCACCCACTTGGCAGCGGCGGGGTGTTTTGCCGCAAAGTTATTCCAGAAATTCATAGCCTGCTTCCTTTCAGCTGTTTTTCAAGCGCTCTTCCATGCGGCTGTTCAGCACGAGGTTCTTCACAGCCTCCACGATCACCCGCACAAGGCCGATGATCCAGAAGCCCTGCAGCTCCATCACGATGCCGTCCACCATGCCCATGCTGATGGCGCCGTTGGTCATTTTTGCCAGCGCCCGCAGGGGCATATTGTACTGGAACAAGATGTTCAGGTCGGGCTTGCCCTTTTTGATGCTGCGGCGCAGCAGTGCACCCAGCACGGCAGCCGCCAGCCAGCCGATGGGGCTGCGTCCGTGTCCCATCTCGCCCAGCGTCATGTTGCGGTCGATGTGTACCTTGTTCTCCGGGATAGCGTGCCCCAGCAGCGCTTCGAATTCATCATCCGGTACATTCTGGATATTGGCTGTGCAGTAATGACCCAGCTTTTTGCCCGCGTAGGGGTCGGGTGCGCCGGTGCCCGCCACCGTGACGGCGGCAGTCAGGCGGATGTCGGCGCTGGAAGCGCCCACCAACAGCTGATAGCTGCCGCCCTCCACCTCCCAGCGGTCGGTCTTGACGTTCCAGTAGCGGAACGCCTTGTCGTCCAGCGGGATGGTGACGGTCTTGCTTTCTCCGGCTTCCAGCTGCACCTTTACAAAGCCCTTCAGCTCCTTGACGGGGCGGAAAATCGTTGCATCCGGCTTTGCCACATACAGCTGCACCACCTCGGCACCTGCACAGCTGCCGGTGTTGGTGACAGTCAGGGTCACGCCTTTTTCGTCTGCTTTCAGGTCACTGTACGCAAAGCTGGTATAGCTCAGGCCGTAGCCGAAGGGGAAGGCGGTGGGCACACCGGCGGTGTCGTAGTAGCGGTAGCCCACATACAGGCCCTCGCGGTACTCCACGGTGGGGCCGTCGCCGCCGAAATGCTCCTTTGCGGGGGTGTCGGCGTAGCTGCGTGCCCAAGTCTCCGCCAGCTTGCCGCAGGGGTTCTGTGCACCGGTGAGCACCTCGACCAGTGCGCCCGCACCGGCCTGACCGCCCAAGCAGCCGTAGACCAGCGCCTTGCAGTCCTTGACCCATGCGCTTTCCAGCGAGGAGCCTGCACTCAGCAGCACCACCACGTTGGGGTTTGCCGCCGCCACAGCGGCCAGCAGTTCCAGCTGGTTCTCTGCCAGCTTCATGTCGGCGCGGTCGATGCCCTCGCTCTCCTTGATCTCGTCCAGACCCATGCACAGCAGCACCACATTGGCGTTCTTTGCCAGCTGCACCGCCTCGGCTTTCAGCGCCTCGTCGGGCTTGCCCTGCCGGTCAAAGCCCTCGGCGTAGCCGACGCTGTTCAGGCCGCTTTCGGCAAGGCAGTCCAGAAAGGAATCCACCTTGATGGAGTTGACGGCGCTGGAGCCTGCACCCTGATAACGGGGCGTCTCGGCAAAGTCACCGATGACCGCCACCTTTTCCCCCTTTGCAAGGGGCAGCAGGCCGGTTTCGTTCTTCAGCAGCACGATGCTCTGGGCAGCAGCCCGGCGTGCCAGTGCGTGGTGGGCGTCGGCATCGAACTTGCCGGGTGCGGCGTCCACCGCCGCCTTGGTGGTGAACACCAGTTCCAGCAGCTCATCCAGCCGGGCGTCCACGTCCGCCTCGGTGATCTTGCCGGTCTGCACCGCCTTCATCAGCTCCCGGACGGCGTCCCCGCCGGGGGCGGGCATTTCCAGCGTGGAACCGTTCTTTACGCCGAGGGCGTGGTCGTTGCTGCCGCCCCAGTCGGTGACCACCGCGCCGTCAAAGCCCCAGTCCCCGCGCAGGATATCCATGAGCAGATGGGTGTTCTCGTTGGCGTAGGTGCCGTTGATGAGGTTATAGGCGGACATGATGGTCTTGGGCTGCGCCTCCTTGACCACCATCTCGAAGCCGGTCAGGTAGATCTCCCGCAGGGTGCGCTCGTCCACGATGGAATCCGAGGCCATGCGGCGCAGCTCCTGACTGTTCACCGCAAAGTGCTTGGGGCAGGCGGCGATGCCGTTTTTCTGAATGCCGCGGACGTAGGCCGCAGCCATCTTACCGGCAAGGTAGGGGTCCTCCGAGAAATACTCGAAGTTGCGGCCGCACAGGGGGCTGCGCTTGATGTTCAGGCCGGGGCCCAGCAGCACCGACACGCCCTGTGCCGCGGCTTCCTCACCCATGGCTGCGCCCACAGCTTCGCCCAGCGCGGGGTCCCAGCTGTTGGCAACGGTGGCCGAGGTGGGGAAGCAGGTGGCGGGCACACTGGGGTTCAGGCCCAGATGGTCGGCAGCGCCCGCCTGTTTGCGCACGCCGTTGGGGCCGTCCGACAGGGTAATGGCCGGGATGCCCTTGCCCGGCAGCGCCCGGGTGGTGAACACCGTGCCGCCGCTCAGCAGGGCGCATTTTTGTTCCAGACTCAGGCTGTTGATGATATCTGTATGTTTCATGGCATTTTCCTCTTTGCCTTTTCAAATCCAGAAAAGGCCCGCTGTTTTTTACGCAGCGGGCCTTTTATCTGGTTTCAGTTCAGGTGCTGCATCCGTTCAGAATGTCTTGCCTAGAATCAGGCGTTGACTTCCTCTTCCTTGCGCTTTGCATAGCCCTTTTTGACCACCAGAACTTCCAGTGCGATCAGAGCGGCTGCCAGTACAACGTCCACACCGATCATCACCTTTTCCCAACCGGGCATACCGGGGTTCAGGTTCTCGGGGTAGTAAGCACGGGAGTTTGCCACAGTGTACAGGATGTTCTTGCAGGCCTGACGTGCAGACACCAGAGCGGTAGCGCTGGTGGTATCGGTCAGGTGGTTGGTCTCGGTGTCGTAGTTGACCAGGCAGAAGTCGCCGCCGTTGCGGATCAGACGGTCAGCATCCTGATAGCCGTACACACCGTAGTAGTCGGTCAGCACCATGCCCACGAAGCCCCACTCGCCGCGCAGAACATCGTTCAGCAGGGTAGAGCAGTTGCCGGCGTAGGTGTTGCCGATGTAGTTGAAGGAGGACATGACGGCGTGGCAGTCAGCTGCCTTGACGCACTGCTCGAAGGGCTTGAGGTAGATCTCGCGGATGGCCTGCTCGTTGGACCAGGTGCAGATCATACCGCAGCGGTTGGTCTCCTGATCGTTCAGGGCGAAGTGCTTCATGAAGGCGTAGACGCCCTGCTCCTGAGAGCCCATGATAGCATTGGAAGCCATTGCGCCGGACAGCACGCCGTCCTCGGAGTAATACTCGAAGTTACGGCCTGCGAAAGCGGAGCGGTGGATGTTCATAGCCGGTGCGTACCAGCCGGAAACGCCCATGTCGTCAGCCATCTTGCCGATGGAGGTGCCGAAGTCGTGTGCCAGATCGGTGTTCCAAGTAGCTGCGATCATCACAGCGGAGGGGAAGCCGATGGAGCCCTGCTGGGTGAAGTTGTTGTTGATGGAGGCGGGGCCGTCGCAGTCAACAGCCTGCACCTTGCCGATGGAATCCACTGCCACGGACTGATAGCCGCCCAGAGCAATGAGCTTGTCCATATCGGCAACGGTCAGCTGGTCGAGGAAGGTATCCCACTGGGCATCGTTATAATCCACGCCCACCATGTCCTTCAGCTTCAGGCCGTTCTTGGCACCGGTGGTGGGTGCTACATCGTCGGCGTTGTTGAAGTCCTCGGGGTTCCAGTTGGAGTTGTTGTAGAAGGTAGCCTTAGCCTCTGCCGGCAGCTCGAAGTCTGCGGGAGCAGCGGTAGCCTCGGCGTAGTTGGCAAAGCCGTTGGCGCGGGACAGGTAGGTCACATTGCCCTCGGCAAAGTCGAACTTGTTGTCAGCCACCTCCACATCGCTCTCACGCTTGTTGGAAGCGTCATAGACGATGTCGGAAGCCACATTGTAGACCTTGGAATCCAGAACGGTGTGGGAGTCGGCATTGATGCTGATGACGTAATCGCCCTTTTCCAGCACGTAGCAGCCCTTGCCGTAGGTATCGTAGGAAGCCATGTCCTCGGCCTTGAAGGTAACGGTGACGTTCTCGGAAGCGCCGGGAGCCAGCTCGGAAGTCTTTGCAAAGCCGATCAGGTTTGCAGAAGCCTTCTCAATGCCGCCGTTGGTGTACGGAGGATTGTAGTAGACCTCCACGACCTCCTTGCCGGAAGCAGAACCGGTGTTGGTGACGGTGACATCCACGGTGATGGTGCCGTCAGCCTCGGTAACGCTGTTCAGGCTCTGGGTGAAAGTAGTGTAGCTCAGGCCGCGGCCGAAGGGATAGACCACAGTCTTGTCGTAGTCGATGAGACCCTCTGCGGCAGCAGTTTCGTAGAACTTGTAGCCCACATAGATGCCCTCAACATAGTTGACAAAGGCGGGGATGGTATCAGTACCAAAGGAATTGGCCTTGAACTCATCCATGTTGGTGTAGTTGAAGTTGCCAAAGTTGTTCGCGGTGGGGGTCTGGGTCAGGTCGTACACAAAGGTATCGATGGTACGGCCGGAGGGGTTCACATCACCGCAGAGGATGGAGCCCAGTGCGTTGAAGCCGCTCTGACCGGTGCCTGCGCACCAGACAACGCTCTTGATCTGGCTGTAATCCTTGACCCAGCCCAGCTCCATAGCGTTAGCGCCGTTGTAGACCACAACGACCTTATCAAAGTTCTTGCAGACCAGATCGATCATGTCCTTCTCGGTCTTGGACAGCTGCAGGTAGTGCTCGCCGGGCTCAAAGTCGTTGTAGCTGTGGCCTGCATCGTAGGTGACCTGAGACACATCGGTGGGCAGGTCAGCGCCTTCGCCGCCCACGCGGGTGATGACTACCATGGCGGTATCAGAGAACGCCTTGGCGTTGTTCATCAGCTCATCGGTGTACTGTGCAGCCTCCGGCTCCGGCAGGGTCCAGTCCTGAGAGAACATACCCACCACCGGGCGGTCTGCACGGTAGGAGGTGTAGAAGTCGGAGAGCTCGGTGTTCAGCTCAAAGCCGGCGTTCTTCAGACCCTCCAGCAGGGTGACGGTGGGGTAAGCATCGGACAGTGCACCGGAACCGGTGCCGCCGTAGCAGGGGTTGGTGGAAGCCCAGCCAAAGACGTTCAGCTTGCTGTTCTTGGCCATGGGCAGGGTGCCATCGTTATCCAGCAGAACAATGCCCTCGTCGGCAATGTTCTCGCACAGCTGGGTAGCGGATGCCACGTTCTCCTCGCTGACCTTGCCGCCGCCGGTGGCAAGGGTGACCATGGAGTACATGGGGCCGGTCAGGATCAGGTTCACGGTAATGGCCAGCGCCAGCACCATGCCCAGACCCGCCTGCCAGCGGATCAGATACTTTTTGGATTTGCTCTGCTTACGGCAGGCGATCATGACTGCGATCAGCAGAACTGCTACGACACCAAAGCCGATCAACTGCGATTTGATCGAGTTGAGGACCTTGATGACGTCATCCATATTGATGGACAACATAGTTTTCTCCTCCTTGTTTTGTCGAATCGGACAATGGCAGGGGACACCCCCGCCAGCTTGGCTTTATAGTACCAGAAATTGCCGGAGAATTTTCAATTTGTTCACAAACTGTCGTTCTAGACGCATAATTTGCAAAAGTTACAAGATGGTTTCAAATTTTATTGTGCACATACACAAATATCACCCCGTTGTATTTGTGCACCCTGCCAGACAACAAAAAACGGCAGCGTCCTCGCCCTCTCAGTCATCGCTGCGCGATGCCAGCTCCCCCAAAGGGGGAGCCCTTGGCAGTCCACGCAGACTTCATCTCTTTGCCAAGGCCTCTCCCTTTGGGAGAGGTGGATTTGCGAAGCAAAGACGGAGAGGGCGAGCCTGCTAAAAATAAAAGCACCTGCAACAAAATTCCGCCGGTTTTCTGGAATCCAGAAGCGTTCGTTGCAGATGCTCTCTTGTTATGTGGTTCACTTGTTTTTGGGCAGCGGGAATAAGATCCGCAGGGTGCACCAGTTGTTTTCCCAGTGCAGTGTCATACTGCCGCCGTGCTGCCCGACAGTGGTGCGGACGCTTTTCAGGTCTGACCCCTGTTTTGGCAGACCGTCCGCATCCAGCGCGGGGGCCGTCTCTGTATAATGCTCGAACCGCAGCATGGCAAAGCCGCCCTGACTGTACACCGCCACCTTGATGAGCCGCTTTTCGGGGTCCGGCTCGGCGCGGACGGCGGCAATGGCGTTGTCCAGCGCCACGCCCACGATGGTGCACAGCTCCCGGATGGTGAGAAAGCCCAGCATCCTGCCGTCTGCCACGCTGGTGATGGTGATGTTCTCCTGCTGGCATTCCATGGTCTTGGCGGTAAGGATGGTATCCAGCACCGGGTTGCCGGTCTTGTTCTCGGCCTCGTACTGGCGGATGTTCTGCTCCATGGCGGCAATGGCGGCGTTCTGCTTGGTCTGGTCCTGCTCCTCCCGGATGCGGGCAAGCTGAACTTTCAGCTCATGGTACCGCCGGTTGATGAGGTTGATCCCCTCCTTGCTGCGCTTATACTGCTCGTACTGGCGGTGCAGCACCTCGTCCATGGCGGCAAGCTCGCTGTGCAACGCGTTCTCCCGCAGCTGCTCGTGCTGCACGGATAAGATCAGCACGCCGGAAAAATCCACCAGCGTGCGGATGGAAAAGATGCTCATGTTGATATCGCTGCCAGGCAGAAAACCTAGATTGCTCACCGCAAAGGCGGTCAGCGCCAGCATGACCGCCGTCAGGGCGGCGCTGCCGCCGATCTGTAAGTGCCCGGCGGGCTGGGGGCGGCGGTGCAGCAGGTAGCACATGACGCCGAACAGCGCCCCGTACACCAGCGCCAGAAGCAGCAAAGACAGCGGCTCCCACGGGCTGCGGGCGGGCCAGAGGGCGCAGTGCAGCTGCCACTCCACGCTGGCGGCAAGTTCTGCCAGAATAAACGCCCGGGCGCAGTGATACCCGGCTTCCAGCAGGGTGATGCTCCACACGCCCCATAAATATAGGTAGGAAAGCCCGATGGCCGCTGCCATGCAGGGTATCCAGAGCCCGCCGGGCACGTTGCCCGTCAGCCCCAGAAAGGCGGACAGCACCACCACCCACAGCAGGGTGACGCCCCCGGTGACCGCCTTGGAAAACCGGGGCGCAAGCGCCGGTGTGAACAGCAGCACCGCCAGACACTCGGCAAGGGCGGTGTACAGCCGGGGGATATCCGGCAGCGCGGTCATGAACCCTCACCTCCGATGTAATCGGTCAGTGCAGCAAGAAAGGCCTTGCGCTTGGGGCGGCTGACCTGCAACTCGCAGGGGCCCACCTGTACGGTGCTCTGCCGCAGCTCCCGCACCTGTGCCAGATTGACAAGGTAGCCGCTGTTGCACCGGGCAAAGGGGCAGTCTGCCAGCTTTTCCTCAAAGGTCTTGAGGGCGCCGGGGGCGGAAAAATCGCCCTCGTCGGTGTAAAAGTGCACCCGGTGCCCCTCGCTTTCCAGATAATAGATGCTTGCGGTGTCCAGCCGCCGCAGCCCGCCCTCCACCGGAACGGTCAGGTAGCGCTTTGCCCGCTTTTCCAGCCGGGTAACGGCCTTGAGCAGCTGCTGCGAAAAGGCAAAGTAGGGCACCGGCTTCAGCACATAGTCCAGCGCCCCCACCGAGTAGCCCCGGATGGCGTACTGCGCCATATTGGTGATGAAGATCAGGATCACCTCGGCGTCCATCTGCCGGATGCGCTCCGCCGTGGTCATGCCGTCCAGATGCTTCATCTCCACATCCAGAAAAATAATGTCGTAGACCGCGCGATAATCCTCCAGAATGTCCACGCCGTCCGCAAAGACCGATACTTCAAACTCTGTCCCGTACTGCCGGGTATACCGCCGGACATACTCCTGCAATACCCCCTGTACCTCCGCGTCGTCCTCTACGATCGCCACCCGGATCATGACCGCACCTCCCTTACCACACCTTTGTGGAACTGTTACGGCTCTATTATAGCGCAATCACGCCGGGTTTGCCAAGGGGGCATCCGCACAAAGGGCAGGGCAGCCCACAGGCCGCCCTGCCCTTTGCAGTTTCCGGGGGAGGATATCAGGTTTTTTATCGGACCACTGCAATATCCGCGTGGTTCGGCACATAATCTGTAAAATCCACACCGATGCCCGGGGTCTCCGGGGCGGTGAAATAGCCGTTCACCGGCTGGATGACCGGCGTGACCAGCTGGGTGTACTCGTCCAGCAGGGTCTTTTGGTGATGCTCGTGGATAATAAAGTTGGGGATGGCGGTCTCGGCGTGGACGGCAGCCATCTCGGCGATGCCGGTACCGGCGGTGTGCGCCTGCACGGTGATGTCGTACACATGGGCGGCGGCAGCGATCTTCAAAAACTCGGTCAGACCGCCGCAGCTGCCGATATCGGGCTGAATGACATCCAGCGCCCGCTTTTCGATGAAGGGACGGTAGCCCCAACGGCTGTAAATACGCTCACCGGCTGCCAGCGGGATGGTGGTCTTGTCCTTGACGGCAAGGGTCAGCTCCGGGTTCAGCGGGGTGTTGACCTCCTCATAGAAATAGATGTTGTAGGGCTCCAACGCCTGCGCAAACTGGATGGCGGCACCGGTGTCGGTGTTGGCGTGGTTCTCGATGATGATATCCACATCCGGGCCCACCGCCTCGCGGATGGCGGCAACGCGGGCAATGCCCAGCCGTAGCGTCTGCTGGGAAAGCCGCCCGGTCAGCGCTTCCTTCGTGGGCTGGCCTTCGGCGTTGTGGGCCAGCACGTCCACCTTGATGGCGTCGTAACCATCCTCCACGGCGCGGCGGGCTTCCTCGGCGTACTGCTCCACCGAGGTCAGCACCAAGCGCCCCGGGTGGTTCCAGCCAAACTGGGTCTGGCTGGCGTAGGCACGCACCTTTTCGCGGGTCTTGCCGCCCAGCAGTTGGTACAGCGGCACGCCCAGCGCCTTGGCTTTGATATCCCACAGCGCAATGTCGATGGCGCTGATGCCGGAGAACACCACCGTGCCGCCGCCCTGTCCCCAGAAGGTATGCTTGAAAAAGTCCTCCCAGATGGCCTCGGTACGGAACGGGTCCTTGCCGATGATGCGGGCAGCCAGTTCCTTGACCATAGCGGCACCGGCGGCACCGCCCACGCCGTAGGCAAGACCCACCTCGCCTACGCCGTAAATGCCCTCGTCGGTATCCACCCGCACCAGAATGGGGCGCTGCCCGGTGGTGGGGCGCTTGTGGACGTGATAGATCGTGACCTGTGTGATCTTCATAAGGCAGTTCCTCCTCAGATGGTGTACTGGTCGGGCTGGGGCTCGTCTTTGTGGTGCACCACCCGATCCAGAATTTTTTGTTCGTAGTATGCAAAGGACTGATCCCGCTCCCGGGGTCGCGCCAGCTCGATGGGCTGATCCATGGTGATCTCGCCCTCCTCGATCAGGATGACTCGGTCGGCCAGATACACCGCCTCGCCCACATCATGGGTGACCAGCAGGGCGGTGATGCCTTTTTCTGCCCACAGCCGCTCGATCAAAGTTTGCATCTCCATGCGGGTCAGCGCATCCAGCGCGCCCAGCGGCTCGTCCAGCAGCAGGATCTTGGGGTCGGAAGCCAGTGCGCGCGCCAGCGCCACACGCTGCTTCTGCCCGCCGGAAAGGATGCCCGGGAACTCGTCTGCCCGGTCGGCCAGACCTACCAGCCGCAGCGCATCCAGCGCGGCGGCGCGGCTGTGGTCAGAGGCAAACAGCGCCACGTTTTCCCAGATGCGCTTCCACGGCAGCAGACGCGGCTCCTGAAACAGGAATTTGACCGGCGTATCTGCGGCTTTGACCTGCTGCCCATCGATCTCCACAGTGCCGGAGGTGGGGGCGTCCAGCTGGGAGATGATGCGCAGCAGAGTGCTTTTGCCGCAGCCGGAGCGCCCTACGATGGCAATGAATTCGCCGGGGGCTACGGTCAGGTCGACGCCTTTCAGTACCTTATGGTCCCCGAACTGCTTGGTGATGCCGCGCAGCGCAAGGCGCGGTGTAGTTGTTGCGGCCATGGTCAGCCCCTCCCTTCTTTGCGCCAGACCAGCAGCTTGCGCTCCAGAAGCGAAGCCAGCTGATCCGACAGCACACCCAGAATACCGTACAGGATCACGCCCAGCACGATGACATCCATCAGCATATATTCGCGGGCGTTGGTGACCATATAGCCGATGCCGGATTTTGCGGCCACCGTCTCGGCCACGATCAGGGTGACCCACATGCGCCCCAACGACTGGCGCAGGCCCACCAGAATGGACGGGAATGCACCGGGAAAGATGACGTGCCGGAACAGCGCAAAGCCGCGCAGACCGTAGGCCTTTGCCATTTCCAGCAGGGAGGCGTCAATGTAGCGGATGCCGTGGAAGGTGTTGAGGTAGATGGAGAAAAAGGTACCGATGGCCACCAGCACGATCTTGGTGGCCTCGCCGATGCCCAGCCACACGAGGATGAGGGGCATCATGGCAAGGTAGGGCACATTGCGCACCATCTGCACCGGGGTGTTCAGCAGCTTTTCTGCCGTGGGCGAAAGGCCGTTGACCACACCCAGCGCAAAGCCGATGCTGCCGCCCAGCGCCAGACCCGCAAAGGCACGCACGGTGCTGATGCGGATATTTTCCAGCAGGGTGCCGTTGCGCAGCAGGCGGAGAAAGGCCTTCCACACGGCGGCAGGGGAGGGAATCAGGCTTGCACCGGTGGCGTGCAGGGTGGCCAGTGTCCACACCGCCAGCAGCGCCACCGGCACCACAAAGGGCAGGATACGGTTCAGCAGCTTGCGATCCATGGAAAAGCCTCCTCAGTATTGGAGCAGGGCGGCAAGCTCTGCATCAAAGGAATGGTCGAACAGCGGGGTCACCTCGATGGGAGAAGCGAACACGCCCAGCTTATAGAAGGTATCGGCAATATCCTGCTCGGAGGCGATGGTCTCATCGCTGACCGGGCGCACGCTCAGATGGGTCTGGGCTTCCTCCTCGGTAAAGCGCTCCAGCACATCGTCCTTGTCCTCGCCGGTCAGGTCGGCGTAGAATTTGGCATACGCCTCGGGGTTCTGGCGTGCCCACTCGGCGGCTTCGTTGTAGCGGCTCAGCCAGTCCACAAGGGCGGCGTGTGTAGCGGCATCCGCAATGGAGTCCGGGGTGGCGTACCAGTAGTAGTCGCCGCTGAGGATGTCGGCGGCAGAGCGCAGAGTAGTGCAGCCCTTGGCCTTTGCGGTGCGGATGGCGTTGCCGTAGCTGGCAAGGGCGTCCACCTCACCGGTCAGCACAGCGGACAGGCCGTCCGAGGTGGTCAGGGCAACGGCGTCGATGTCCGTCCATTCCAGCCCGGCTTCTTCCAGCATCTTTTCCAAGAAGTAATGGGCGGTGGTGTTCTTGACATAGCCCACGGTCTTGCCCTTCAGCTGGGACACCTCGGTCAGGGTCGAGCCCGCCGGGATGATGAGTTCTTGATCCAGTGTGTGCATCCGGCGCACACCGATGATCTTGAAGTTGCCGCCGTTGGCTGCCTGACTGGCTGCAAGGGGCGGGATCTGACTGCCGGTGCCCAGATCGATCTGCCCGGCAGCCAGCGCCTCCATGACCAGATTGCCGCCCTGCAGCACGGTGAAATCTACTTTGTAGGGGGTATCGTCCAGCCCCGCGGCCTGCACAAGGCCGTGACCGTTGGAGGCGGAAGCCGCTGCAATGCGCAGCGTCACGCCGGAAAGGTCGATGCCCGAGGCAGATGCACTGCCAGAAGCAGCCGATGCAGCGGAAGAAGCAGCGGAGGACGCGCCGCCGCAGGCGGTCAGGGCAGCGGCAGCAGCGGCTGCACCCAGAACGGAAAGGAACTGACGGCGGGAAATACGGTTTTTCATTTTACTTGTCCTCCTCGGGCTTATAATCTTTGGGTGCAGAGGCCGGGTCCAGCTCGTACTTGCTCTTGGGCAGGTCGGCGGTCAGCAGCCGCTTGTAGTAGGAGCCGGTGGTGTACAGCGCACCGGCGGGGTTGTGGCAGAGCACGCGGTCCTTGACGATGAGGTAGGTGATCGGCGCTTTGGAGTGCTTGATGAACAGGGTATCGTGGCCTACGCACAGACCCATGATGATGTTCAGCTCGGTGCCGGCTTTGTTCAGGATCTCGGCCTGCAATACCGGGTTGCAGAAGGCTTCAAAGTTGCCGGGCTGCAATTTGCCCTCCTCCGGGATGCCGATCTCGGTCTTATCGTGGGAGCCCACCTTGCAGGCTACGCCGTAGACCTCGATGCCCTTGGCGCGGGCTACTTTTGCAAAGGCGTTGCACTCGTTCAGCAGGCCGATGCAGGTGGCTACGCCCACCTTTTTGTAGCCCATCCGCTTGATGAACAGCAGCGTTTCCTCCACGCGGGTGGCGCGGCCGTAAAATTCGCCCTCGATGCTGGCAGCGGTCAGCGCGATCTTGCGGTCGGTGCGGCTGTGCCGGTAGTGGTGCAGGGTCTTTTCCACAAGTTCGGTGTCGCCGGTGCTGGTCAGACACTCTTTGGGGTAGGCTTTCAGGTGGTTGGCGCAGTTGCCCACCGCGCAGTTTGCGCAGCTGAAGCCGCAGGTCTTGATCTCGTCACTCATAATTACTTTCCCTCTCTTGAATCCTTCCGGCAACACCGCACAATTCCCGCCTTACGGCTTAAGCACCGCTCCGGCGGCTGCGGCACGGCATCTGCGTTGCCAAAATGCTCGATAATACACAAAGTATTATCTGTGCTTTTGGCTTAGCATCTGCCGCACCTCACTCGCCGTATCGGCACTTAGAATTATGCGGTATTGCCTTCTCTTTTCCGGTGTGCCCGCCGCATTGCAGGCAACAAAAAACCGGGGGCTTTTTACAAAGCTCCCGGGCGAAAACAAACTGACCTTTTGCTGAAAAGGGATGGCTTTATCCCTTGTGCAGCTTTTCTGCGGGCACAGCGGCAAAGCCCTGTGCCCGGTCAGTGCAATACGCCCGGGAGCAGGACATTCGTCCACATCGAAAATTCTGCCGCAGCAGAGCACCAAAATACTTATACATGGCAGAACGCCCCTTTCTTTTTAGAACAAACCAACAAGGAAGATTGGTTATAGATTCAATGGCCGCAGTATACCATACGCAAACGGGCGTGTCAACCCCTTTTTTGCCGGTTTTACCAAATCCTGCGGTTTTCCTTTAGCAAGATGCACAAGCGGCGCAGCACAAAAAGCAGCACCCCGCCGCCGGGAAAGGCGTGCGGGGTGCTGCTGCTATTCTTTAAAGGGGTTTCTTGCGCTCATGCCCAGTTCTTCCGACCATAGCGGGTGGTCAGCTGGCAGATCTCTTTTTGGAGCTTCTTGGTCAGCTGGGTCTTTTTCAGCCGCCAGCGCCAGTTTTGACCCACGGTGGAGGGCTTATTGATGCGGGCGGCGTTATCCAGCCCCAGCCAGTCCTGCATGGGGATGATGCACTTTGCCGCTGCGCTGCGCAGGATCAGCGCGATCATGCTTTTATAAAGCTGCTCGTCCGGGGTGGCGTAGTCGTACAGGTAATCCCGCACCATGGCGCGCTCGGCGTCAGAGATGGTCTGGTACCACGAGACCAGCGTCTCGTTGTCGTGGGTGCCGGTATAGGCTACGCTGTTCACCGGGTAGTTGTGGGGCAGATAGTCGCTGGCGCTGCCGGTATCGCGGGAGTCAAAGGCGAATTCCAGCACCTTCATGCCGGGGAAACCGCTGTCCCGCACCAGCTGCCGCACGGTGTCGCTCATGTAGCCGAGATCCTCTGCAATGATCTCCCGTTTGCCCAATGCCTGCTCCACCGCGCGGAACAGCTCGATGCCGGGGCCTTTTTCCCAGTGGCCATCCACGGCGGTCTCGCTGCCGTAGGGGATGGAGAAATACTCATCAAAGCCGCGGAAGTGGTCGATGCGCACCACATCGTACAGTTCGAAGCAGTACCACAGCCGGGTGATCCACCACTGATAGCCGGTCGCACGGTGGGCTTCCCAGCGGTAGAGTGGGTTGCCCCACAGCTGACCGGTGGGGGAGAAACCGTCCGGGGGAACGCCCGCCACTGCCGTGGGAATGTTGTCCTTGTCCAGCTGGAAGAGCCCCGGGTTCGCCCATGCGTCCGCCGAATCCAGCGCCACATAGATGGGGATATCGCCGATGATC
>ERZ1026860.820-NODE-820-length-17919-cov-9.013827_pt1 | contig 17919 bp, 19 predicted proteins | sample MGYA00380160_ERZ1026860 | MGnify/ENA primary metagenome ERZ1026860 (study PRJEB33269, sample SAMEA4719796) | human gut metagenome | biome: human-associated habitat; feature: organic feature; material: feces | place: Cameroon | collected 2013-10 ... | reverse complement strand
CCATTGTAACAACCGCATACGACACCGTGGTGGTTTTCCATCACCCGGAGTTCTCTTGTTGCGACACAACACATTTTAATTATCATCATACTTTACCTACATTTTCATCTTTGAAAGTAGAACGCTACTATTGCGATATGGTACATCATACCCAATCGACATACGAAGTCTATGACAGTATTTATGGTACGTATTACACTGCATACCCGTTCTCTATGGCAGGAAGATTTTTCGGAAGAAACAATTACTTGGTCGAAGCCATCGCTCAACCTTTCCATTTCGATTCCATGGTAACCATTGTCGGAGTTGCCGCACATGTAAGAGGCGAGATACACTATCCGAATAAAAAGTTCCATATTGCAGATGAGAAGTTCAACTATCTTACCTCGACTGCCGTATATCCTTCCCGCCTTCAAGGAGAAAATGGAACGGATTATCAAATGGGATATTACTACTTCTCTAATCCTGTAAGAGTAAATAATTGCTTTATTGTCGGAGAACAATATATCGACCCTCATGATACGGTTTATCGTTGCGGTTGGGGAATTGATCTGGGTACCCTTTGTTTGATTTATGATGCAACTTATAGTATTTACGATCCCTATTGGCAAGACACGCTTATCGGTTGCCAATCGTCCGAAAGCCCGTGGTTGAAGCGTTTGGGGGAATGGAAGAAGTTCGAGGACGATTCCATTTATTGCTTAATGAAAAAAACCGTCTTGGACTTCAATCCGATAATCATGCTTCACCCTGCGGCAAGTGCTTTGCTTGCCATCGATTTGGACAAGACGTGCTCCGTGTTCCCCAATCCCGCAAAGGATGAGGTGATTATTCAAAGCAACTTCAAGATAAGGAGTTTGGAACTGTGGGATATGGCAGGACGATGCATGATTCGCAAAGACGTGGCTGCTCACGAGACAAAACTCGACATCTCTGCCTTTCCGAGCGGTTCTTACGCCCTGAAACTACATACCGAAAAAGGTATCATCGAAAAAAAAGTAATAAAGGAATAAACCAAAGAAAGGAATTCTACACCGATAAAGCGTCTTTTATCGGGCTGTTTTTTATTTATTTCATTCGGAAAGCGGATGAGCCTTTCGGCTCACCCGCTTTATCGTTTTACTTCTGCGGAATCTTGTCCCAATCCTTGGCAACGGGGAACTTGGTTCGGAAATCGTTCAAGCGGTCTTTGTCGGCAGTGGCATAACATAGTTGTTCGCCGTCCTCATCTGCCACCACAAGGAGCTTGCCTTTGAAATCCCTGACCACGGAATGACCTTGGTAATTGTTGCCTTGGTTATCTATTCCGCAACGGTTCACTCCCACCACGTATGCTTGGTTCTCTATCGAACGGGCTTCCAACAATACGTCCCACTGGCTTATCCTCAAATCCGTCCAACTTGCAACGCAAAGAAGTATATCGTAATCGAACACGCCGTTACAGTATCTGTTCCTCGTCCACATCGGGAAACGTATATCGTAACAGGTAACCAATTTGATTTTCCACCCCTTATACTCCACTATCATCTGCTTATTGCCGGGCGTTATGACCTTCGGTTCTTTGGAAAGGCAGAAGAGGTGAGCCTTATCATAGTGCTGCACGCTGTTTTCGGTTACGAAGAAATGACGATTGTAGAATTTGCCGTTCTCCTTTATGAACAGACCGCCAGAAACCGCTATATGCTTCTCTGCGGCAAGCTCTTTCATAAAGTCCAATCCTGCGGAATCGTCCATGGTCTCGGCGTATTCCTCGTCCATGGTGAAGCCTCCTGAGAACATTTCCGGCAAAACCAACAAATCCGTATCCTTATCCAAATCCGCCAACAACTTGCGATACCTCGCAAGGTTCTCTTCGATTCGGTTATCCTTTGTATTCGCTTGAAAAATCGCTATCTTCATTTTCTCTTCCTTTCAATATATGCTTTCACACAACGTTTTCACTCCTCTTTTCATTGTTCTGCCGCCTGTTTTAATGCTTTCCGATGCTTGTTTTTCCCAAAACCGACACTCTTTCAGCGACAGTTGCAAGGGTAATCGAGCCTTATCCTCGCCTTGGGAAAAAGAGCTTTTATGGCTCGCTGTTCCTTGCGGTTCATCTGTATGGCTCGCAAATCCAAGTACCGCAAATTCCACTGCGACAACTCTTCGGGCAGCACCCTTATGGGATTATCCCACATCACGAGGCTGTCCGGACGCAGTACGGCAAGCCTTGGAGAAAGTTCCTCTATGTAATTGGAGGACAAGTCCAAATATCGCAAATTCGTCAGGCAGGACAATTCCGACATATCCCCGCTCAAATGGTTTCTCGACAAAATAAGCCGTTTCAAATCCTTGAACCCCAAGACCTCCTCGGGAACTTTCTTCAACCTTTTGCGGGATAAGTCCAAGCATTCCACACACTGCCCCGATGCCTTTGCCTCCTCTATGGATTTGAAGCACCTTTGAGACCATGCCGAAATGCAAAGCATGCAGCACGACAAGAACAAAACACTACCCCTTACAAAGTATCCTCTTTGCCTCATCGCAATCCCTCGCTATCTGTTCCCTCAAAGCCTCCAAAGAAGCGAAACGCCTCTGCTCCCTCAAATAAGCCTCGAACGAAACCTCGACTTCCATGCCGTACAAGTCGCCCGAAAAATCGAAAACATTCACCTCGCAACTCCATGCCTCCGTATCGACAGTGGGCTTGCCGCCCAAGTTCAAAACACCTCCGTACATTGCTCCGCCCGTTCGCACCCTCACCGCATAAACACCCTCTTTCGGAATAAGTTTATCACCCTCCAAACGTATGTTCGCAGTCGGGAAACCTATCCTCCTGCCGATTTTCCTGCCCTCTTCCACCTTTCCTGCAATCGAGTACGGTTCTTCCAACATCTCAGCCGCCAAATCCACCCTGCCCTCCTGCAAAGCCTTTCTGATACGGGTGGAACTGACCTCCACGCCCTCGCAGAAAACACGCCCCTCGCTCCTTTCCACCCTCACGCCTCTGTATTCCCCGCAAGCGATTATCTCATCGAAACTCTCATCACCCTTTCTGCCGAAACGATTATCGTAACCGAGTAACACCTCCTGCGGATTTACCCTCTCGATAAGCATATCCATGAAAGCGGAAGCCCTCAACATAGCCAACTCGCGGGTGAACGCCAAAGGCAGAAGCCAATCCACGCCGCAGGAAGCAATCCTTTCGAACCTCCGTTCGTTCGTCTGCAAAAGTCCGAAACCACCCTCCACCGTACCCAGCACGGCACGCGGATGGGAAAGGAAGCTCACCACCACGGTCTCTGCCCCCGCTGCCTCAGCCCTCCGGCACAAATCCTCCAACAAACACCTGTGTCCTGCATGCACACCGTCGAACATTCCCACCGTTGCAAAAGGTCTCACCACCGCACGGCTCAAAATTTCCGTATTTTCAAAATCAAGTATTTTCAACTCCTTACACCGTTTTTCAACCCTGCAAAGGTACAAAAGTATCCCCACACCGCAAAAACCGCATGCCCGAACGGGAAAAGAAAAACACCGCATGCAAGCCTGCCCTTGCAAACAACGAGAAATCGATTCTTTATAAAACAGGAAATCGAACGGCGTTCCGAAACTGGTGAAACGGCGAAAAAATTTCGTAAACCGCCGAAAGAAAAAATCCTTTCGGGTTTTCACCGGGCAAGGCTTTTCGGAAAGCGGAGAGCGATGGCGAAAGAGTGTTTATTTGCGGGTGCTTTCATGTATCGTCAGCAACCAATTACGGATTATTTTCTCTCCGCAGCTCGTCATATAGGACTCGGGGTGGAATTGAAGCCCGTAGAGACGCTTCGTTTTGTGTCGCAGGCTCATTATCCTGCCTGCCTCGTCCATTGAAGTGATTTCCAAGCAATCCGGAAAGCCCTCCCGGGCGACCGTCCATGAGTGGTAATGCCCTATGCTTTCGTCGGAAGACAAGCCTCGCAGCAAATCATCTTCGGGCTTTACTATGTGCAGACGGTCCTGCACCCCGTGCAGCGGAGCTTGAAGCTGTTCGAGCCTTGCTCCGAAGCATTCGGCTATCGCCTGATGCCCCAAGCATATACCGAGAATGGAATGCGTATCGGCACATCGGCGTATTATCTCCGGCATAAGCCCTGCCTCCGATGGCACGCCGGGGCCGGGTGAAAGCAGGATACCGTCATAATCGTCCGTAAAAGCCAAATCGACCTCATCGTTCTTCACAACGGTCAGGCGACACGCCGGCTCGCTTTCACGCAACAAAGCAACCACATTCCAAACAAAGGAATCGTAATTATCCACCACCAGAATATTCATCGTATTTTCAATTTGCGGAGATTGTTTTCAAAAACCGACAACGGCATTTCGGTCATCGGCAGGATTTATTCCGCCTCCGACGGATTGCAACAAGACTTGCAAAACGGCAAAATACCGCTTCCCTTTTGCGGGGAAAAAGAAAGACGGTGCTTTCTCTTTGATTGAAGACACCGTCTTGTAAATCCGTTGCGTCCCTTCACGCATTCTATTCGTTCAAATAAACCGCCAAACGCTTGCATTGCTCACTCGAACGCAAACGACGAAGAGCCCTCTCCTTGATTTGACGAACTCTTTCACGGGTAAGGTTCTGTGCCGCCGCTATTTCCTCCAAGGTCATGCCGTGAGAAAGACCTATTCCGAAGAATTGGTAAAGAATGCTTCTCTCACGCTCGGAAAGGAGCGACAAAGAGTCGGAAATATCGTTGGAAAGGCTTTCCTGCAACACCAAATCATCGGTCGTCTTGGCGTCTTCCTCGACATAAACATCTATGAGGTTAAGATCTTCATCTTGAATCAAAGGGGCATCCATCGACACGGCTTTCGCACCTATGTGCGTCGTCTCTTTGACCTTTTCGGTACTCAAATCCATTTCCTCTGCCAGCTCTTCATCTGAAGGCGGACGCTCCAACTGCTGTTCCAACTTGGAAGATACTTTCTTCACCTTGTTGATTGCTCCGACCTGATTGAGAGGCAGACGAACGATACGGGATTTCTCCGCCAAGGCTTGCAATATGCTTTGTCTTATCCACCAAACGGCAAAAGAGATGAACTTGAATCCTCTCGTCTCATCGAACCTTCGTGCGGCTTTTATCAAGCCTATGTTTCCTTCATTGATTAAATCGGGAAGGCTCAAGCCCTGATTTTGGTACTGTTTGGCAACAGAGATTACGAAACGCAAGTTCGATTTGACCAATTTTTCCAAAGCAAGCTCGTCACCCGCCTTTATCCTCTGAGCAAGTCTCACTTCCTCTTCCGGAGTGATGAGTTCCTCCTTGCTTATGTCTTGCAGGAACTTGTCCAAAGAGCCTATGTTCCTGTTCGTGATAGACTTTATTATCTTTAACTGTCTCATGTCTTCTTTAATTCGTCCCTAAATTCAATTCACTCAATCTATCAGGCTTGCAAAGGTACTGCCTTATTTCTTCTTGTGCAAGTTTACCGCTACAAACTTGATAACCTACTTTTCAACAACGGAGTTTCGCTTCCTACAAGACAAGAACGAAATAATAGGTTCTGCCGTCGTTGGGATAGAAACCCTCTATTATCACCTTGCCCTTGCGGTTTTCCAAACTCTTTATGTCGTTTATGCTTACGTTCGCTTTCTTGTCTATCGAGGTTATGATGAAACCGTTCCTTATTCCGAGCCTTGCGAAAGGGCTTTTGCCGACTTTCTCTATCACTATGCCTTTCGCTATGCCGTATTGCTGCTTTTCGTTCTCGGTGATTTCACGGAAAGAACCGTTCAATGCCGCAGTCGATTCTCCCATATCCTCTTTCAATATGTCGGTATTGCCGGCGGAGTTGAGCAAAGTAACCTCTTTCTCCATTGCTTTGCCCTCTCTCTCCACTTCGACCCTCACAACATCTCCGGGCGAGTGCTGGGCAAGGATTTCATTCAATTCCGAATTGGAATTGACGCTCCTGCCGTCTATCTTCATTATTATATCGCCCTCCTTCAAGCCCGCTTTGTCCGCACCGCCGTTCTTTATGACGTTGCCTATGTATATACCCCTTACGGACTTTATGCCCTTCGTCTGAGCGAGTTTGAAATCCATCTCTGCGAAATGAACACCCAAATGGGCTTTTTGTGCAAGACCGTACTTCATAAGGTCGGTCGTTATTTTTTTCACTATGTTCGAGGGTATGGCAAAGGAATAACCCGTGTATGAACCAGTCGAAGAAGCTATCGCAGTGTTTATTCCGATGAGTTCGCCACGAAGATTGACCAAAGCTCCGCCGCTGTTGCCGGGGTTTATCACCGCATCGGTCTGAATGAAGCTCTCTATGGGAGCATTGCTCATCTTGTTTCCGAGAATGTTTATATCCCTTGCCTTGGCGGAAACGATGCCTGCCGTAACCGTGGAGGTGAGATTGAACGGATTACCCACCGCAAGAACCCACTCTCCGAGCCGTACATCATCGCTGTTGCCGTACTCTATGGCGTCCAAGCCCTCCGCCTCTATCTTTATCACCGCCAAATCGCTCGCAGGGTCGTTTCCGACAAGCTTTGCCGAAAAACTGCGTTTATCGTTCAGCACCACGTTTATCGTTTCTGCGTCCTGAACGACGTGATTGTTCGTGATGATGTAACCATCGCTGCTTACAATCACACCCGAACCCGAAGTCTCGTAGGAACGTTCCCTCGTCTGCGGAGACAAAAAGAAAGAAAAGAAATCATCGTAAAAAACCGATTGAACGGTCGCCTCGCAACGAATATGCACCACACTATGCACCGTCTTTTCCGCAGCAGAGGTGAAATCCGAACCGCCCGACACCTGAGCCTTCACGCTCAAACCGAAACAGAGAATGCCGAACAAACACATTGCATTGAAAATCACTTTTCTCATATCGCTGTATATTTTAATGATTCGACAACCGGGCTTCGCACCCGACCATTGCTAAAACGCCGAAGCAAGGGTATATTGTATCGATATGGAGAAAAAACTTCATTTTTAACGTTTCCACCCTGCTCCGCCGCCATGACGACCCGCCGAAACGACCGGCAAGCCACTCTCTCCGTCGCCACGCCTCTCCTGCCCCGCAGCACGAAAAACCGAAACGCTCTTTCGATTTCACGGAATGCCGTTTCAAATTTTTCTTCCGCGGTTTAAACAAAACGAAACGGCGTGGGATTTTTTCGTACCTTTGCCGTCATATATGTTTCTATGGTCGGAAGGTTTCCTTTTTAAGATAGAGACTTCGATTGACGATTTTTGCACCAAAGAACAAAGGAAATGGCAAGAAAGAACCAGTCAAAACGATTGACCGAACAACACAAAGAATCAAAAGGTGTGGTTGGAATATTTGATGATGAGGCAAAGGAACATGATACTACCGTCAGAATACTGTCTCACCTCGCAATGGAGCAACTTGAAAGAAATTTTCCCCAACTTTTATTCCGCTATCGGCACGAGGTCAAAAAAGAAGAAATAAACGAAGCATTACAAAAGATTGACCCTTACTTGGGTCAGACGCTTTTCGTAAAGAATTCAAGCATCATTCCGGACGGAGGAATTATTGAAGTGAAAGACGATAATGATATTTGGCGTATCATACTTGTCAGTGAGGCGAAACATCAAGGCAAAGACATTGAAAATATTCGGCAAGGCAAACTTGTTGGCAAAAATAACAACCAAGACCTGATGTCAGCCGGCAATGCCATAGAACGTTCCCATAAGAACATATCAGAAATTGCAAACTTAATGTTGGGAGAGGCTCATTTTCCATATCTCCTTTTTCTTGAAGGCTCGAATTTCCTCACTGAAACAATATCCATAGAAAGACCGGATGGAAGAGTTGTTACTTTGGATTATAACTCAGGATTGCTCAACAGACTTGACAGGTTGACCGCAGCAAACTATGGCATGCCCATAAATTCCAATCTGTGCAAGAACAAATTCGTAAAACATAAAGACAAAACAATCATGCTGCAAGCAGCCTCGATTTATACAAAAGGAAATGGCGATAAATGGACAAATAAAGAGATATCGGATATAATGCTCGACATTGCTAAAACATCGCTCCAAGTATTGGGAAGTGATTTATTCCTTCAACTCACAAACAATCGATAAACAAGTCAAAACCATAAGTATTTAGTCAAAATGGCAAGAAACAGCACCAACGAAATACTCCAAAAGGCAAAGAAAGCGAAGAGTGATGAGTTCTACACTCAACTATCCGACATAGAAAGGGAATTGCAACACTATAAGCATCACTTCAACAACAAAGTGGTTTATTGCAACTGCGACGACCCTCGTTCAAGTAACTTTTTCAAATACTTCTTTTCTCACTTCAAAGAACTGTCTCTCAAAAAACTGATTGTTTCCTGTTACAAGCCGCAAACAAACGACTTATTCGGTTCCGATAATAACGATAAGGCTTTTTTCTTTGAGTATAACGGGGATTGCGAAGATGGTGAGCAGCCGGATTTATCCGAACTTACTTACTTCAAAGGAGACGGAGACTTTCGCAGTTCGGAATGTATCGAATTGCTTAAACAGTCCGACGTAGTCGTTACCAATCCTCCGTTCTCTCTGTTCAGGGAATATGTGGCTCAACTGATGAGGCACAACAAACTCTTCCTGATAATAGGCAATATAAATGCGATTACATACAAGGAAATATTTCAACTGATAAAAGAAAACAAGGCTTGGTTGGGAATAAACCTCGGTAGAGGGATTTCCGGCTTTATCGTACCGGAACATTACGAACTGTATGGAACAGAGGTTCGCATAGACGAGTACGGAAACAGGATTATAGCAACCAACAACTGCCTATGGCTTACAAATTTGGATACTTCAAAACGCAATGAAGAAATTTCTCTCACCAAGAAGTACATAGGACATGAGGAGGATTACCGGAAGTACGATAACTACGACGGTATAAACGTGAACAAAACCCAAGACATACCATCGGATTACAGAGGGGCAATGGGTGTACCGATAACTTTTCTGCACAAATTCAACCCTAACCAATTCGAAATAATAAGATTTCGCAAAGGAGACGATGGAAGAGACCTGTCGATAAACGGCAAATGCACGTATTTCCGGATATTGATTAAGAACAAACGCCTTCAAATCGGTTGATTGAACAGTTTTTACGTTTCAAGCAAGGATTTAACCGTATAACCCGGCGGCTTGTGTCTTGCCATGGATATACTTCTTGCATCAATACTTCCTCTCATTTCAAACGTATTGAAGTTATTCCTCTCACAACCGACGCATTCTATAACTTTCAACTTATAGCGTCCTGCTATTGTAAATGTTATTTGAAAAGGTTTCGGTTCTTCGTAAAAATAAGACGCTCTTTCGATTTCACGGAATGCCGTTTCAAATTTTTCTTCCGCGGTTTTATTTTGCGGAAATGGCGGAAGGGTAATCGTGTGGGTTGCTTCGTTGTTTGAAAAAATAAGGTTATGGCTGTGCGGTTTTGTCAATCGACGGGGTAATATCGGCTTAAAATCTGCGGTTTGCGACATTGGGCAGGCATGATATGAAGTTTCGCAAGGCAGGTCTCCCGTGCGAGGACAGGAAGGTCGAATGTGTATTCATAGCTGCGAAGATGGTGTTCTCGGAAAAAATATTTGAAAAAATTCATCGATTGTTTTGGCTAATTCACTGTTTTTTTTTACCTTTGCAGCATGGTTTAACAGATTAAATGTATTGTATCATGATTTCTACAATCAATGGTTTGATTTTATTGGCTCTTGGTTTCGGAGGTTTGTTTGCAGGTCGCAAGTTGGCTTTGAAGCGTTACGGTGCGGTGTCTTCACGGGAAGACATCGATAAGGAGGCTTTATTGAAGTATGCCAAAAGCAGGGAGAATGTTTTCACGGGAGTGTTCTGCCTCGTGTTGGTGACGAATTTGGCTGTTCGCCTTAAATCGGATTTCAATGTGATGGATGCTTTCGTGCCGGGCTTGATGTTTGCCGTCGTTTTTGCTCTTTGCATTGCGGGCTTGTGGTATTGGCACACTTTGAGGCTGAAATTGCGTAATATCGCTTAATGACACAGAGGGCTTGCGGGGTTTCGCAAGCCTTTTTTGTCGTTTGAGAGAACGCTTTGTCGCAATACATGCGTGGCAAGAGGGTGGTTTTTGTTTGAAAATTGCTTCCATTCAAAAATAATTGCATACCTTTGCCCTCGCTTTAAGGAAGCATTTTTCGATACCAAGTAATATTGTACTGATATGAATAACATAGATTGGAAGAGCCTCCCATTTGGCTACTTTAAGACTGATTGCAATGTACGTTGCTATTTCAGAGACGGAAAATGGGGCGAATTGGAATATACGGATTCCGAAGAGATAACCATGCACATGGCTGCAACCTGCCTGCACTACGGTCAGGAAGCATTCGAGGGCATGAAGGCGTTCAGAGGTGTCGACGGCAAGATACGTTTGTTCCGTCCCGATGAGAACGCAAAACGTTTGATTCGTTCTGCCGAGGGTGTCATGATGGCTCCTGTGCCTGAGGAATTGTTCATCAAGGCTTGCGTGGAGGTGGTTAAGCGTAACGAGAGATTCGTTCCGCCGGCAGGAAGCGGTGCTTCCTTGTACTTGCGTCCGTTGTTGATAGGTACTGGTGCCCAAGTGGGTGTAAAGCCTGCCAACGAGTATTTGTTCGTCGTTTTTGCAGGTCCTGTGGGTCCTTACTTCAAGGAAGGTTTCAAGCCTGTTCAAATCCAAATCGTCGAAGACGCAGACCGTGCAGCTCCGCTTGGAACGGGTACGTTGAAAGTGGGCGGAAACTATGCCGCTTCTTTGCGTTCCGGTCAGAGAGCTCACGATGAAGGCTTCTCGAATGTTCTTTACCTCGATGCAAAAGAGAAGAAATACATCGACGAGGCCGGTGCAGCAAACTTCTTCGGTATAAAGAACAACACTTACTGCACTCCTAAATCGACTTCCATACTTCCGTCGATTACAAACATGTCTTTGCGTCAGTTGGCGGAGGATATGGGCATGAAGGTCGAGCAACGTCATATCCCTGTTACCGAGTTGCCTGAATTCGAGGAAGTGGCAGCCTGCGGAACTGCGGCAGTGGTTTCTCCTATCGGAAAGATTGTCGATAGAGGTACGGGCAAGACTTACGATTACGGCACGGAGCCGGGTTCTGTATGCACGAAATTGTACAAACAGTTGAAGGGTATTCAGGAAGGTGAGCTTGAGGACGTACACCATTGGAACCTTATAGTAGAATAAGGATAATAGATTTTCATAATACTACTTCCGTTCCGAGGGTTATGCCCAAGGAACGGTTTTTTTTGCATAATGGAGAAAATTCTACTCATACAAACAGCCTCCATCGGGGACGTTATACTGCTTACTTCACTGATGGAGAAACTGCATGACAAGTTTCCGAATGCGGCAATCGACCTTGTGGTGAAATCGCCCAACGAACAACTCTTCGCCAATCACCCCTACGTACGGGATATATGGGTTTGGAACAAGAAGAACGGCAAATACCGCAATCTGTTTCAAATCATCTGCGGCATAAGGGAGCAGCATTATGATGTCGTTCTCTGCGTTCAGCGTTTCTTCTCGGCAGGACTGATGTGCGTTCTCTCGGGTGCGAAACACAGGATAGGTTTCGACAAAAACCCTCTCTCCTTTCTCTTCACCGAAGCCAAGCCGCACAGAATCGAAAAAGGCATTCATGAAATCGACCGCAACATCTCGTTGCTCTCCAATATATGGTGCGAACGCGTCCCCAAGCCACGCCTCTACCCTTCGGCGAAGGACTTCGGGAAAACGGCACATCTCCGCACGCAGGCAAAGGAATATTACACCCTTTCGCCATGCTCGCTCTGGGAAACGAAGACGATGAGCAAGGAAAAGTGGGTCGAACTGCTTTCCTTCATGGCAAAGCACAAGGCGGAAGCCAAGGTGTTCCTGCTCGGCAGCAGGGAAAATGCGACGCAATGCGGAGACATCATACGCCTTAGCGGAAACAAGAATGCGAAAAGCCTTTGCGGAGAATTGTCCCTCTTGGAGAGTGCGGCACTCATGCAGGGAGCGAAGATGAACTTCGTTTGCGACTCTGCACCTCTGCACCTCTGCTCGGCAGTCGATGCACCCGTGACGGCGGTGTTCTGTTCCACCACTCCGGATTTCGGTTTCGGCCCTTTGAGCAGCGACAGCCTTGTCATCGAAGCAGAACCACGTCCCGCCTGCAAGCCCTGCGGACTGCACGGAGCGAAGAAATGCAAAACCGGAACTTTCGCCTGCTGCACCGGCATAAACATGCAACAACTCTTCGACAGAGTATAAACCGAGGAAACAGTCGCACGCCATACGACAAACCCTCATGCAGCGTTGCAGAAATGTATCGACTTCTATCCGAACAAGGAGGACAAAGCGTACAATGGTATAATATCCGCTCTTTCCAACTTTCCGAAGTTTTCAAGCGATGTTCTGATACCATAATCAAGCCCCTTCTCCTCCATGAAACGGTACATGCTTTTCATGGAACCAGATGTACCGGCCTTGACTTCCAAAGGCACCACTTTCGTATCCTTCACTATGACATAATCCACCTCTGCTTGCGAACCGCGAGACAAATTCTGCCAATAGTAAAGGTCATGCCTTTGAGTGGGAGAGCTGTATTTCAAAAGTTCCAAGCCTGCCACCATTTCCGTCACATGCCCCTTGTTCACCAAATCGGAAGCAGTGCCGACAAGAAGCAACTTCGACAATTCGGATTGCTCGCCCGTATCCTCCAATCCCAACAATCGCAATAACAAACCGCTGTCCAAGAAAATATACTTCACGAACTTATCATTTGTCTCTGCACCGAGAGGCAAACCATTCGCCGCAGTATAAATGACAGCCTTTATCAAACCCGCATTTTTCAACAAATCCAACGCTTCCTTCACCTTCTCGCTGCGATAATTCCCCTGCACGTTACTGTAAACGAACTTACCTCCCACCTGAGAAGCCACACTGCGAAGCACATGACGCAGCAAGACAGGTTCCACTCTTGCCTCATACTTCGAGAAATCGTCCTCATAAGAAGACATTATATCGTCCTGCACCTGCCGGCACTTCAAATAATCACCCGTTTCCGCCCATCTGCTCACCGCCTCCGGCATTCCGCCAACCATAAGATAATTACGGAAACTCTCCACCAGCTGTCCATGCAATGCCTCAAACAACGGACTGTCCGGAGAAGCCTTTCGTTTTTCCTCCAACCACGCTTTCCTGCCGGTCGCTTCAAGGAACTCATCGAAAGACATGGGATACATAAACAGCGAACGCACTCTTCCCACACCGAAAGAACTCATCTTCTTCAACGCAAATTCAAGCAAAGAACCTGCCGCAGCCACATGCAGCTCCCTGTAATCCTCATAAAAAAACCAAAGACTGTGCAAAGCCTCCGGACAGGCCTGAATTTCATCAAAGAAAAGCAAGGTCTCGCCCGCAATGACCGGCACACCGTAAAAAGCCGAAAGACGCGAAACAATATCCTGCGGCTTCAAATTACCGGAGAACACGGAAACCACGTCCCTGTCCCTTTCGAAATTCACCTCCAAAAAATACTTGAACTCCTTGCCCAAATGGCGAATGGCAGAAGACTTTCCGACCTGCCTCGCCCCGCGAAGCAAAAGAGGCTTATGGCTCTTATCGTCCTTCCACCGCCGCAAATACCCGTCTATATCCCTCGAATAATACATAACCACCCGATTAACACCCTTTTTGCCCGCAAAGATACACCTTTTCCGTGAAAAGTCAGACATCGAAACGGGCATTTTTCGTAAAAAGTCAGGGATAGAAACGGCTGTTTTTCGTGAAAAGTCAGAGATGGAAGGCTTTTTCAAGCCGACGGAACGAGCTTTCGGAGCGGCAAAACGGCACATATTATGTGCAGATGCGGCGATGGCGGGTTACGACATCTTCGATGCGAACAAGTTGTTCGGCAACGGCACCGTGGCAGAGCCTTACCTTGTGTGCAACGGCGTGAACCTCTGCAAGGAGGAGGTGAACGAGGCTTCTTACGCTGCGACGATGAATATACGTTCCTCGGAGGCGAGAAGCGTGGAGATTGCGGCGGACATTGTGCCGGAGGGTTACTCGCTCGTGTTGAAGGACGGGGAGACGGAAACGCCGATGAACCAAGGCGACATCTATACGACGGACATTGCAAGCGGTGAGAATGCGGAGCGTTTCAAGCTCTTGATTAACAAAAACAATGTGTCGCTCGACGAGATTGCCGCAACGGAGAAGCCGAAAGTATCGAGCATCAACCGCAACATCACGCCCTGCCCTCGGAACGGAATTTCCGGAAACCACAATCCGAAAACATGTAAAATATCGCAGTCAACCACTCCAGAAATACATAAAATATCGCAGTCGAAGCACCCAAAAACATGCAAAATATCGCAATCCGAAAGATTTATCGTATCTTTGCACCACGGTTAACGCATTAAACCTCACTCGGATATAACATCAAGTAACCCGCAAACTCAAGTCGCGGTCGGAGTGAGACGAAGCGAAAAAACTTATCCTTTTCCCCGAATACGCTTATAGCCGATAAGAGAAAAAGACAAAACGTCTATTTACTTCACGATAAATATCACATCAGCAAGAGCCTTATAATCTTTCTTCTTGAAAGTGAAGTTTATTTCTTTCAGAGAACCCTCATCATAGTTATCAAGGTATTGCTCAATCTTAGGTTCGATAAGGTCGAATGCACGCTTCATTTTCCAAGAATCATTCATATCTTGCGTATCCACAAGGAGAACAAAAATTCTATTCTCCGCACCAAACCTCATTTCACCTTGATTGGCATAGAGCCATGTCATCAACTCCGTTGTATTTTGCCGAGCCTCATTGATTATTTCCGCCTTTACATTCATCAATTCATTGAGAATATCATTATGCCCGAGCATTTTCAATTTTTCCGACAATGTATATAATTGCTGTGACTCCGTCTGCGTAGTATCGGTTGAAACAGCAACCGACTTGGCTTTCGCTTTGAGCCAAGTCAATTCCCGCTTTCCGAGTTTTTCTTTCAATTTTTCCGCCATATACAGGTTAGGAAAGTACGTTACCTTCAAATCAATGGGGTGCTTTCCAATGAAAAAATCCACACTCTTGATTTCACCCGCAGCCGAAACCACTTTCTCATGACGCTTAAAGAGAGCCTCCATCAAAAATGATGTCCAGTTGTTATACCAACTCGTCTGCACATAATTCCAAGCATTGTGAGCTATCTCCCCTTGCCTGCCCAACAGTTCGTCATAGTTACTGATGACTTTTACATAACGACTTACAAGATACTTGTCCAAGGAATTATTCTGATCTCCACCCCATTCGTAATGCTGCACTTTGTACAAGTCGTCTTTCAACTTTGTTTCATCCACTCCGAGGCACTCATACCAATCATGGCTCCTGACCCGCAAATAATTATCCAGCATAACCATCGCATCGGAATCATTCTCCAACACATTGAACAGTTCGACATTCTGCTCATTTATCTTGCTTGAACGTAATTCGATACCGTTTTCTACACAAAATTGCTTTATTTGCCTGCTTCGACACACAGCACGCACTTTCAACCACAAAAGTCCGTTATCATTATCATTGAATGCAAACAAGTTTTGTGAGCGAAACTCATTTTCCCATCGTTCGAAATTTCCCATATAACACTATAAAGTTTTCGGTGTACATACAAATAATATTTCGCTACTTCCTGCCACACTGCCCTTTCCGCCTCTGCTGTTATTGTAAGTCTTTCTTTCGACACGCACATTGCGATAAAGAGAAATCATACCTACCATCGTGTCGATATCGGGATAACTTCTGTCATTATAGCTCACGAGCCACATCGGTATAGACCGAGCGCTTTCAAACATCAATTTCAGATTATCCATTGCTTCGCTGTTTTTATCGAAGCCACTATACCGTTTGGGTTCATATCGCTTCGTTCCGTTGACGAACTGCTTGTCTTTCCAATACTCCACGAATGTTTCCGGCAAGTGATAAAACGACTGATAGTCCGCATGACTGTTACAATACGGAGGATCGAAATATACCATATCGATACCTTTCAAATGTTGGAGCAAATCCAAGACATTCTCTCTATAGCTTTTGTTATCCTTCAAATTATTGAAAACAGCAGCATTGTACTCCGGCAATAATTCGAGAAACAAATCCTTCAACGAACGTACCAAACTGCGATTTCTCTTTACGCGGATAGGATCGGATGCATAAATCAAAGCCTGCGTATGTGCAAAATGCCCCATGGTAACCTTACGTGTCATACTCCGGCACATAACAGCAAAAGCAAGAGCCTGTTTATAAGGGTTATCCAAGAGTTCTATATTACTACGAAAGCTGTCGAGGAAGATTGTTTCCTCTCTTTCAAAGAACAAGTCGGTAAAAAGGGTCTCCATCAAGTTGAACTCCTCGGGATTCCGATTGGCAGAAAACAGAATTTCCACATCCGCTTTCGACAATGACACCCCCGGGTTTTCTATGAGAGCTTTGCCTATCTGGTTATTGAAACTCAAAAAATCATTGGTATAAGTCTGCTTGCCGAGTTGTTTAAGCAAATACGCGATGGACTGCGAGCCTCCGAAAGCATCAAGCACAACATTTGTCTCCGCCGGAATATATTGAGCAATCCACGTTCTATGAACATACTTTGCCCCCAAATACTGAGGTTTCGGAAACTTATAGTTAAGATAGCAATTTTCTGAAAACAAATCTGATACCACTCGATTATGCAACTTTATTCTATTCTTCCTTTTAAGTCTTCTGACAACATAACCTTGTTCGGATTTCCGCCTTATCGGACTCTTCGCTTCCACGGTATCCGTAAACATAGACCCGAACAGCATGGCAAAAATAGCAATAAAATCCGAGAAGTACTCCCATTTCCCGAATATTTTCCATCATAAAGCAAGCCTATATGAGCTGAAAGATAAATTACAACACGGAAGAACGTTATTTCCCCTCTTTTCGTCGGAGTTCGATGGCTTCTTTGCCGGTGATGTGGTCGATGGAGAGGCGGAGAATGAGGACGTGTGGGAATGCTTGGCTTATCTCCTTTTCGGCTTTGTCCCTGTAATCGGGGCTGTAACGCTCGCCCAGCTTGCGGAGGGCGAATAGTTTCTCACTTTTCTCCTCCACTATCTGCACCCTGCCGAAGCAGATGACGCTTCGGAAATAATCCGTCAGCTCTGCGGGCTTCACCTCGTCCGTATCCACCACGGTGAAGGAGGCTTTGTCGTTCCTGCGTACGGCATCGACCTTATGCCCCTGCATGGCGGAGTGAAAATAGATGTTGTTACCCGAAAGCACGTAGTTCATCGGCACTCCGTAGGGGTAGCCCTCATCTCCCGAGAGGCAAAGCACCCCCGACTTGCACCTCTGCAACACCTCCCTGCTCTCGTCCTCCGTCAGCTGTTGACGCAAACGCCTCATGGGTCTGAAATTCGTCATATTCTTTCTCTCATCATTGTTCATGGCAATCGGTCTTTACGCTTTTTCGCAAGCAATTCACGATGGCAAAGATACAAAATACGACACTATGGAAACACCTCTTCTCCGAATCATCGCCCCGTCGCCGTTTCGGGGTGGCGGGTGGGCGGAAGAGAAAATTCTTGCGGCGGTTTGTTTTGACGAATCGGCGTGACGGAAAACAGGGGGCGGGCGGAAGCGGCGAGGCATGGGTTGCTCGGGGTGAAAAAGTGAGGAGATTTGCGGGCAATGGCGTGTTTTGCGGAAAAGATGGGGTTGATCGGGAAAAACAACGGGATTTTTCAAGGGCGGGAGCAGTTTTTTGCGAGGTGGAAAGGGGTGGCGGGAGGGGCTTGAAATGTTAAAAGTGAAACGGCAGGGGAATTTTTTTCGCTTCGGGGCGGTTTAGGAAAATACGGGCGGTTTTCCCGCTTATGATAATCC
>ERZ1026860.819-NODE-819-length-17921-cov-5.159521_pt1 | contig 17921 bp, 16 predicted proteins | sample MGYA00380160_ERZ1026860 | MGnify/ENA primary metagenome ERZ1026860 (study PRJEB33269, sample SAMEA4719796) | human gut metagenome | biome: human-associated habitat; feature: organic feature; material: feces | place: Cameroon | collected 2013-10 ... | reverse complement strand
CTCCAGCACCGTGGTGGCGCAGCCCGCCGAGGCAAAGTAGGTAAAGTCCGGGGCAAACACCGCGTCTCCCGGGCCTACGCCCCACATCATCAGGCACAGCACCAGCGCGTCGGTGCCGTTGCCGCAGGATACGCAAAACTTCCGGCCCACATCGGCGGCCAGTTCCTGCTCCAGCCGGGTTACCTGCGGCCCCAGAATAAAGTGCCCGTCGCTGATAACGCCGGCAATTCCGGCGTCTATTTCGTCCCTGAGGGCCTGATACTGGGCCCCCAGATCATGAAACTGCATCATTCGTCCGCCTCCCTCAGGCCGTCCCCTTCCGGCGCAAAGCGCCGTCCGCAATGGGGACAGCTCAGCGATTCCTTCAGCCTTGCCCCGCAGGTACACACCCAGCCCCGCCGCCGGGCGGGCACGCCCAGCATCAGCGCGTGGGCGGGCACGTCGCCGGTTACCACAGCCCCCGCGCCAATCATGGCGCAGCGGCCAATGCGGTGCCCGCATACCACGGTGGCGTTGGCGCCGATGGACGCGCCGTCCCCCACCAGCGTTTTCACAAAATGCTCATGCCCCTTGGGGTACAGGGCCCGGGGGGTCAGGTCGTTGGTAAACACGCAACTGGGACCGCAAAACACGCCGTTGCCCAGGGTAACCCCCTCGTAAACGCTTACGTTGTTTTGCAGCTTGCACCCATCGCCAATGACCGTGCGGCTGCCAATATAGGCGTTTTGCCCAATGGAGCAGCTTTTCCCGATCCGGGCCGTGCCCTCCACATGGCAAAAGTGCCAGATCTTTGTGCCGTCCCCGATTTGGGCTCCCTCATCCACCACGGAGGTGGGATGAATCAACACGCTCATCGTCCAAACCGCCCTTCAAAATCCGTGGTGGCGCAGTCCTGCAGGGGCAGCCGCACCGGGCGATGCTCCGCGGCGGATTTGTAAATGGCCAGCACCAGTTCCAGCGCCCGCATACCGGCCCGGCCGTCCACATATGGGGGCCTGTCGTTTCGGATGGCGTCGATTACGTCCGCGTACAGGGGGGTATGGCCGTAGCCATACACATTGGGCGGGTTTTCGCCAAACTGCCGCTTGACCTTCTCCGGGTCGTCCAAACCGTCCCGAAATTCCCATTCCTCAATGCTGTTTACGCTTTTGCCCCCCGCCTTCACCGTGCCGTCCTGCCCGAACAGGTACAGGGTTTCTTCCAGATTGTGGGGGTACACGTTGGTGGTGCCTTCAATCAGGCCGTAAGCGCCGCCGACAAAGCGCACCAGCGCCAGCCCCAAATCCTCCGCCTGAATGTAATCATGCTCCAGATTGTCGGTATAGGCCATGACCTCGGTCACTTCATCGCCCATCATCCAGCGCAGCAAATCAATATTATGGATGCACTGGTTCATCAGCGCGCCGCCGTCCTGGGCCCAGGTGCCCCGCCAGGGGGCCTGCTGGTAATAGCCGGGGCCCCGGTTCCAGCGGATATGGGCCGCGCCGTGCAGCATCCGGCCAAAGCGGCCCTGTTCCACCGCGTCCCGGATTTTTTGAATGGATTTGTTAAACCGGTTTTGGTGGCAGGCGCACAGCTTCAGGCCCCGCCTGTCCGCCTCGGCGATCAGGCTGCGCGCGTCCGCCAGGGAAAGGGCCAGCGGCTTTTCGATAATCACATGACTGCCCGCCCGCAGCACGTCCAGACCAACGGCGGCGTGCCGGCCGCTTCCCGTAGCCACGGCGCACAGTTCAGGCCGCTCCTTTTCCAGCATCTGCCGGTAGTCGGTATAGCGGCGCACCCGGGCCCGCCGCTGCTCCGGCAGGGGGGCGAGCACCGCCTCCATCCGTTCCGGAACCGGGTCGCACACGGCGCGCAAATCCAGCGCACCGGCGTTGTTCATAACGGCGGCAATATGGTTGGGCGCGATGCGGCCGCAGCCGATCAGCCCATAGCGGATTGGATCACTCATACGGTTACTCCTTACAGCACGCGGATGTTTTGACGGTTCTGCACATGCTTCATGGCGTTTTTGGTATCAAAGACCAAATCCGCGTGTTGGGCCACAAAATCATAATCCACCGTGGTATGGGCGGTGGTGACCATGACCAGATCGGCGCTTTCCAGCGCGTCCGCCGTCAGGGCGGGCAGGCTGCTTTCGCTCTGGCCGTGATAGCGGTATACGGGCACATAGGGGTCGTAATAGCTGACCTGCGCCCCCAGCTTGCGCAGGCAATCGATTACCCGAATGGCGGGGCTTTCCCGGTAGTCGTCAATATCCTGCTTGTAGGCGACGCCCAGCACCAGCACCTTCGATCCGTTCATGGCCTTTCTGCGCTCGTTCAGGGCGTTCATGGCCCGGTTGGCGCAGTATTCCGGCATACGGTCGTTCACCATCATGCTGCTTTCAATCATGCTGGTATGGAAGCCGAACTCCCGGGCCTTCCAGCTCAGGTAATACGGGTCCAGCGGAATGCAGTGGCCGCCCAGGCCGGGGCCTGGGTAAAAGGCCTGAAACCCATAGGGCTTGCTCTTGGCCGCGTCAATAACCTCCCAGATGTTGATGCCCATGCGGTTGCACAGCATGGCCAGCTCGTTGACCAGGCCGATATTTACATTGCGGTAGGTGTTTTCCAGAATCTTTTCCATCTCCGCCACGGCGGGGCTGGACACCCGCTGCACAGGGGCCTCCAGCACGCTTTCATACAGCGTGGCGGCAATATCGGTACACTGGGGGGTTACGCCGCCCACCACCTTGGGGGTGTTTTTGGTTTTATATATCAGGTTGCCCGGGTCCACCCGCTCCGGCGAAAAAGCCAGATAAAAATCGGTGCCGCATTTCAGACCGCTTTTTTCCAGAATGGGCTTCAAAAGCTCCTCCGTGGTGCCGGGATAGGTGGTGGATTCCAGCACCACCAGCATATCCTTGTGCATATAGGGGGTGATGCTTTCCGCCGAGGAGCGCACATAGCTGATATCCGGCTGCTGGTGAGCGTCCAGCGGCGTGGGCACCGCAATGCACACGCAGTCGCAGGAGGCCACGGAGGCAAAGTCCGTAGTGGCGCGCAAATGGCCGTCCTTCACGATTTTTTCCAGATCGGCGTTTACCACGTCGCCAATATAATTATGGCCCGCGTTGACCATATCCACCTTCTGGCTCTGCACGTCAAAGCCGATGACGTGAAAGCCCGCCTTGGCCTTTTCCACCGCCAGGGGCAGGCCCACATAGCCCAGGCCCACCACGCCCAGGGTAACCGTACGGTCCAGAATTTTTTGCTTCAAATCAGACATTGCCGTATGCCTCCATTCTGCCTGGTGCGGACATAACATTTCCAATTTAGTATCATATAGCAGAACGGGCGCAATGTCAATGTAAGCGTCCCTTCTTGCCGTTCACACTTAAAAAGGCGTTTGCTTTTCGCAAGATTGGTATGTATAATATTTTTTAACAAAAGACGCCATTCTTTCAAATTAAAGGCTATTGCAAGGAGGGTTCGTCATGAACAAACGGCAAAAAGGGATGGTTCTTCTACTGGTCTGCATTCTGGCCGCTTCCTGCCTGGCATTGGCCCAGGCCGCTTCCCCCTACCCCCGGTGCAAGGGGTCCGATTTTACCAAAGACGGCGTGCTGATGCGCTACTATGACGCGGACGGCGCTGTGCAGGAATTTACCGCCATGCTGGAAACCACCAGCGCGGGCTACAGCCTGATCATTCCCTCGGATGTGCCGGAGGACATCGCCCGCATGTTCTGCTACAACCGGGTTTTCCTGGAAAAGGCCCGGGCCTGCAGCATTCTGGCCATTGGCACCATGGAGGACGGCCAGTTTACCCTGCTGCGCCGCCTGCCCAATGTGGGCGCAGACACGCCGGTTCCCCCAGCGCCGGAAGAAACCGCCGCCCCGGAACCAACCGCTGCGCCCGATCCGACCGCCGCCCCGGAACCAACCGCCACGCCTACACCAACCGCCACGCCTATTACGGAACCAACGGAGGTGCCCCCTACAGATCGCCCCTGAGATGGCGGTGAGATCTACCTGGGTGAGGACGGCGGCGATATTGATCTGGGTGGCGGCGACTGGACGCCTCCCAAACTGTAACCGTTCCATAAACAACACACCCCGCCCGGCGTTTCTGCCGGACGGGGTGCGTTTGCTCTTTACCTTCCATCCTGTTCCCCGCAGCAGCCTCCAAGCCCGGCTGTGGATACCAGAATCACATCGTCGCCGATGCGGTTAATGTTTTGCCAGGGGATGACCATGCCGCATTTTTCGCCCCGCAGACTTTGCAGAAAGCTGGTTTCCGCGGGGACCACCAGGGCGGTAATCCGGCTGTCCACGGCGCAAAACTCCAAATCCATGACGCGCCCCAGGCGCTTTCCATCGCGAATATCTATGACTTCCTTGGTGCGCAGTTCACTGAGCGTCACGCCGCATACCTCCTGAAAACATTTTGCGGGGGAGTGCTTTCAGTGTATGCCGGAAAATAGGTTATGATGAAAAATCGCTTCCCCTGCAGCACAGCCCCAGCAAACTGGGGGTCATGGCCACAATGGGCAAAAAATACCGAAAGTAGTCGTTTACCGGACCCAGCATACATACGCCCAGACTCATCAGGGCCGGTACAAACGCAGCCAGCAGCCGCGCCCGCTTTTGGCGCAGCAGGCTTAACGCCCCGCCTGCCAGCGCCCAGGTATAGCTGGCGCACACATACAGCAAGCTCAGCAGGGGAATGTGCCGCCAGCCTCTGGCAAAGGCGGCAAGCGCCGTGCGCGCAGGGGCCAGCGCTTCCTTTTGCCGGGTGTGCAGCAGGCGGGCGTCCTGCCCCAAATCGTAGGTTTCAAACACCAGCCGGTTGCCCGCCTGGTTGTTGTAGGTATCACCCTCCAATTTGGGCTGGAAGGTATAATAGGAGATATTGCCCGCAAAAAAAGCCTCGGCGCAGGTCAGGGGGTATTCCTTCAGCATTTTCAGCCAGGTTTTGCGGTAGACGGCCAGGGCCTGCTTTTCCGCCTGCGCCCCCTGGCCGTACTGGCGAAAGGTGAACTTTACCGGGTCGCTGATCCATGGTTCGTATTTTTCCGCCAGATGCTCCGCGTCCAGCACCGCGTCAATCTGGGCGTATTCCTCCGGGGTAACCGTATCGCCATGGTCCCGCAGGATGCGGGCGCTCTGCTGGAAGCAGACGGAATACAGCCCGCTGGCGGTTTCATCCCGAATGCCCAAAGCGGGCACCAGCACGCCGGAAAACAGCAGCGCACAGGCCACCGCCCCGGCCAGCGCCGCCCCAATGGGCAGCCGGGGCTTGGCGGCAAGCACCAGCACAAGGGCTGTGGGCAGCACCACATACAGCCCGTTGGAGCGAATCAGGCAGGTCAGCAGGCCCCAAAGAAACATCTCCCAGGGCAGCGCCGGCCGCAGCGCGTCCCGCCGCCACAAAAGTTCCATGGCGTTTAGGGCAAACAGCAGCAGAACGGCGGTATACAGGGTGTCCTTGCTGATAAACTGGGCGTACCCGCCCCAGATGGGGATCAGGGCAAAAAAGGCCAGCGCCATCAGCCGGTACCCCCTTGCCAGCCCCATGCGGGCCAAATCCCGCAGCGCCCGGGACAGGGCGTAGCTGAGGGCCAAAGTTTGCAGCAGGGTAAACAGGGCCGCCCCCAGGTTGTCGCTGCCCGCCAGACGGCCCAGCCATACCAGGCCGCCAAAAATCCAGGTCAGAAAAACCGGGTGCCAGGTGTCCATCTCCCGCTGGCCAAAAAACTGGGCAATCATCTCGCCCAAATCCCAGCAGACCGTGCCGGGATAAAACGCGACCAGATAGGGGGACCAGCAGACAACCAGCAGCAGCATCACGCCCAGGATGGGATGCCGCCCCGCCCAGTCCCACAGGCGGACAAACCGTTTGGGCCGCCAGCCCTCCAGCGCGCCGGGCTTTGCGGCCGCGCCCCGGCTCAGCCAGTGATGCAGCCAGGTAAAAAAAGCGATCATGGGCAGGCTCTGTCCCAGGCCCTTCCCGATTGTCAGCGCCAGCCGCAGGCCGCTCATGGTCCAGCTGTCATAGGCAAACAATACCTGTCCAAAGGCGTTCACCCATCCGAAAAGCAGCCCAAAGGCAACGCTCAATCCATGAGGCCGCAGGCCCCGGCGCACATACACGGCCCAAAACATCAGCCCAAAGCACAGGGCCAGGGCGCTCCACAAATAGTCGGTGGACGCGGCGGGCAGGGCGCTCATTCCGGTATACCCGTCCTGCCCCACCACAAAGCACAGGGCGGAAGCCACCCCGGCCAAAAAGCAGAAAAACCCCATGCACTTTTGGCGCAGGGGCGAAAGGGTGCGGTTCTTCATTCGGCTTCTTCCTTCTGGCGCATCAGGCGCAGCATGTTCAGGTTGATTTCAAACAGCTGGCGGTGCTTTTTCACCACGGTGTCCAAAATGAACCCGCATACCAGCAGCAGCAGGGCCAGGGTCAGCATCACGCCGCTGACGATCAGCGTGGGCACCCGGTGTACATACTGCTCCCGCACAAATTCCGCCAGCGGGGGAATAAACAGGCACAGCCCCACCACGCCAAACACCGCCGCGATGATGCCAAAAAAGGCCAGCGGGCGGTATTCCTTAAACAGGCGCAGAATGGTGCGCAGCACCTTAAACCCGTCGGAATAGGTGTTCAGCTTGCTGACGCTGCCGTCCGGCCGGTCCCGGTATTCCACGGGAATGCTCTTGACGCTCAGGTTTTTATCCAGCGCGTGAATGGTCATTTCCGTCTCGATTTCAAAGCCCTTGGACAAAACGGGGAAGGACTTGACAAACTGATAGCTGAAGGCCCGGTAGCCGGTCATAATATCCCGGATATCCCCCTTGAACAGGGTGTTAACCAGCCCACGCACCATCCGGTTGCCCAGGTTATGGAAGGGCCGTTTGTTCTCGGTAAAATAGGTGGCCGACAGGCGGTCGCCCACCACCATATCCACCTTTTTGTTCAGCACCAGGTCCACCATTTCCCGGGCGTTTTCGGCGGGGTAGGTATCATCGCCGTCAATCATCAGGTAGCAGTCCGCGTCAATCTCCCGAAACATGGTGCGGATGACGTTGCCCTTGCCCTGACGGTATTCGTAGCGCACAATGGCCCCGGCCTGCCGGGCGATGTCGTCGGTGTGGTCGGTGGAATTGTTGTCATACACATAAATATCCGCCTCCGGCAGGGCGGCGCGGTAATCGGCCACCACCTTGGCGATGGTTTTGGATTCGTTATAGCAGGGAATCAAAACGGCAATTTTCATAGGTACCTCCGTTATGCTGCGCCCTGCCTGGCCCATCCCGTTTTCGCGGCTTCAGCAAAAGGCGTTTTTCCCGGCGGGTGCGCCGGTTCGATGCGTTGTGCCATTGAGTATACCATATTTTGGGTGAAACTGCAAACCCATAAAAAAACGCCGCGGGGGATGCGCTACCCCCACGGCCGGAAACGGTTATTTTACGGATTGGTCTTGAGCTTTTTCACCTCGGCGTTCAATTCCTCCACCTGTTTTTCCAGGTCGGTTACCTGCCGGGTCAGTTCTTCATTCTGCTTTTCCGCGTCGGCCAGCTTGCTTTCCGCTTCGGTTTTGGCAGCGGACAGCTCTGCGGTGGTTTTGCCCTCAGCTTCTTTCAGGGCGGTGTTTTCCGCAGTCAGGGTTTCCAGGGCGGCTTCCGCGGTGGTTTTGGCGGTTTCGGCTTCCGTCAGCTTCTTTTCCAGATCGGCCTTTTCCGTCTTGGCGGCTTCCAGCAGCTTGTCGGACTCGGCCTTGGCGGCGGTCAGCTGCTTTTCCAAATCAGCGGCCCTGGTTTCCAGCTCCGTCTTGGCGGAGGCAGCCGTCTCCAAATCGGTCTTCAGGGTTTTCGCTTCCGCCTGGACTGCTTCCATCTGGGCGGTCAGGGCGGCGTTGTCCTCCTCCAGAGCGGTCTTGGCGGTTTCGGCTTCCGTCCTGGCGGTTTCCAGATCGGTCAGCTGAGTTTCCAGATCGATCAGCCGGGTTTCCAGCTCCGTCTTAGCGGCGGCCAGCTCGTTATTCAGGGCCTGCACATTACTTTTGCCCGTAAAGCCGACAATGGCCAGAATAACGGCCACAATCAGCGCGGCGCACACAAGATACAGCGGGGTTTTGCTTTGGGTGGTAGAGGCGGCGGTTTTGGTGTCGGCCATGGAAAAATCCCTCCTATTCAGTTTCAAGGTTTTGTTTATTATATCACGTCCTGGTTGAAAAAGGAAGGTTTTTTGCCAAATTCGACGGTCGAAACAGCGCGCGCCCTTTTCTTGACAGTCCACAGGGGCCATGATATACTTTTTCCATATAAATGAAAGGAAGCGATTCGCCTGATGAAACGAATCCTTTGCCTGCTTCTGGTTCTGCTGCTTTGGGCCGCTCCGGCCCTGGCCGATACGCTGGTCGTTGAAAAAATTGACAAAATGGAACAGACCATCCAGCAAATTCAGGCAAGCGACGCTTCCGTGGTGGACGTGACCGCCACCTCCCTGAGTCCGGCCAACATTCGCCTGCTGATGGATACTTTCCCCCAGCGCACCTTTTTGTACCGCATCCGCGCGTTTAATCGCCATATTCCCTGGGACACGCAGTATCTGGACCTGAAATACAGCGAATACAAAAAGCTGTCCCAGCTGACCGATGTGATGGCCCTGCTCCCCCGCCTGACCCAGGTGACCACTTACGGCTATGTGTTCACCGCCGAAGAACTGGACCGGCTGAAGGCGGACTATCCCGGCGTTACCTTCAACTGCAAGTTCCACATGGCCCACCACATCATCCGAACGGACCTGACGGCCTTTTGCACCCGTCACGCCAAGTACACCAAAAACCGCCATACTCAGGCCGATTTCGCCGCCTTCCGCCACTGCCCCGATTTAAAGGCCCTGGACATTGGCCATAACGCCGTAACGGACATCCGTTTTTTAAAGGATTTGCCCAAGCTGCAAATTCTGATTGTGGCGGATAACCAGATCAGCGATCTGGAGCCCTTGCGTTATCAAAACCAGCTGGTCTATCTGGAGCTGATTCATAACGACGGCGTCACCGATATTTCTCCCCTGGCGGACCTGACCGAGCTGATCGACCTGCACATTGGCAAATGCAATATCACCGATTTTACCCCCCTGTACAGCCTGAAAAAGCTGGACCGGCTGTGGCTGGGCGGCAACCCCATCACCGACGAGCAGCTGAAGGAACTGCAGGAGCATTTGCCCAACACCACCATCAACTCCACCGCCATTACCTATCCCACAGCCGAGGGCTGGCGGCAGGGGCACCCCCGATACCTGAAAATTGTGGAAATTTTTGAAAACGACAAATACATTCCATTCCCCTAAAGGAGGCCCTTTCCATGGCTTTGCAGGATAACGCCTACGGCATGCGGCGCATTCAGCAGACCCTGCTGGATATGATGGTGGAAATCGACCGGGTGTGCCGGGCGCATCACATTGAATACACCCTGCTGGGGGGCACCATGCTGGGGGCCGTGCGGGAGGGGGGCTTCATCCCCTGGGACGACGATTTGGACATCGGCTTCTGCAAGGACGCATGGCGGCGGTTTATCGCCGTGTTTCCCACGGAAAGCGCTGACTACACCGTTACCGAAACGGACACCTGGGTGGCCCGGGTAGTGCCCCGCCAGCCCATCGACGGCGAATTTCCCTTTGTGGACCTGTTTCATTACGAGCCCATCAGTGCCTCGCCCCGCAGGCAGAAAATGCGGGTGCTGGCGCTGGAAACCCTGCAGGGGATGCTCAAGGACAAGGTGGACGTAAGCAGCTACCCCAAAAAGTACCGTTCTCTGCTGGTGGGCACCCACCTGCTGGGGCTTCCCTTTTCCAAGGAGCGCAAGCTGAAATGGTACCGGCATGTATATACCCGCTGGGCCCGGGGCGACGGCAGTCTGGTGCATGTGCCCGACGGGGATTTTCGGGTGCTGGGACGAATCTGGCCCGCGGAAATGACCCACAGCTACCAGGATATCCTGTTTGAGGGCGTGCCCCTGCGCGTGTTAACCTGCTGGGACGAAATGCTCACCCGTCAATACGGCGACTACATGCAGCGCCCCCCGGAGGGACAGCGCATGCTGCGCCAGCACACAGCGCAACGACAGAAAGCCTGAGGAGGTGCGCCATGGCCCGCATCGGCATTGTCAGCTATAACCGCTACGGCAATTTTACCAACTACGGCTCCGCCCTGCAGTCCTGGGCCATGTGCCGGGCTGTGGACAAGCTGGGGGCCCAAAGCGTGCTGGTGGACTACCTGCCGGAGGTGCTGCGGGATAAGAATCCCCTGAATCCCGTGGCCCATATGTGGGACACGGATCCTGTGGCCCGCCGCCAGTGCGAAATGAGCCTGCCCGCCATTCGGGAAAATTATCAAAAGTTTCAGCGCTTTTTTGCCGGGCAGTTTCGCAATACTCATTGCCGCTACACCGCCCAAAACTTTGCCAGCTGTCCTACGGACGAGGGGCTGCAGGGCTTTTTGTGCGGCAGCGACACCATTTTCTGCACGGATGAATTTGGCTTTGACGACGGCTATTACGCCCGCTATCCGGTTATGCAGGGACGCAGCGCCGCCTATGCCGCCAGCTTCGGCGACGCGGTCTTTGGCCCGGATACCCTGCCTGTGCTGGCGCAAAAGCTGCAGGGCTTTTTGGCCATCGGCCTGCGGGAAAGCCCCATGGTAAACTGGGTGCGGGACCATACCTCCGTGCCGGTTCAGCGGGTGATCGATCCCACACTGCTGCTGACCGCGGAGGATTACGCCCCCATCATCGCCCCCCGGCAGCAGGCGGGGGAGTATCTTTTGCTGTATGCCCGCCGCTACAATCCGGCCATGGAGCGCTTTGCCATGGAAACGGCCCGCCGTCTGGGCGTGCAGGTGGTGGAAATCAGCCTGCGGGCGGAAAACGCCGCCCATCACCCCATGTTTTATCAGGCCGGTGTGGAGGAATTTTTGTCGCTGGTGCGTCACGCGGCGTGCGTGGTCACCAATTCCTACCACGGCATGATCTTCAGCGTGCAGCTGAAGCGGCCCTTCTACCTGTTTTCCCGGGAGCAGTGCGATGGCAAAATCGGTGAGCTTTTGTCCCTGATGGGCCTGACCGGCCGCCTGCTGGTGACCGGCCGGGAGGCGGTCGCCCCCACGGTGGATTACGACGCGGTGGACGCGGCGCTGGCCCCGGCCCGGCGGGACAGCCTGGCCTTTTTGCAAAACGAACTGGATTTGCTGACCCGATGAAAGAAGGATTTTTTCCATGCTAAACTTCTCCGTAGGTCCTGTGCAGATGGCCCCCGATCTTTGCGATTTGGGGGCCAATCCCGTGCCCTATTTCCGCACGGCGGAATTTTCCCAAACCATGCTGGAAAACGAACGGATGCTGCTAAGTCTGGTGAACGCCCCCTCCGGCAGCCGCGCCGTGTTTTTAACCGGCAGCGGCACAGCCGCCATGGAGGCCGCCGTCATGGCGGCCTTTACCCCGGCGGACAGGGTGCTGGCGGTAAACGGCGGCAGCTTTGGGGCGCGCTTTGTGCAGATGTGCCAAATCCACGGCGTGCCTGTTACCCAGATTGAGCTGCGGCCCGGCCAGGCCCTGACGCCCGAGCATCTGGCCCCCTACGAGGGACAGGGCTACACCGGCTTTCTGGTCAACCTGTGCGAAACCTCCACCGGCGTCGCCTATGACGCACGGCTGATTCACGATTTTTGCGACCGCAACGGCCTGTTTTTGATTGCGGACGCGATCAGCGCTTTTCTGGCCGACCCGGTGGACATGGCGGACATGCTGCTGACCGGCTCCCAAAAGGCGCTGGCCTGCCCGCCGGGGGTATCGGCGGTTATGCTGTCGCCCCGGGCGGTGGAGCGGGCCATGACCGCCCCTGACCGCTGCCTGTACCTGAGCCTGCGGGAGGCGCTGGTAAACGGCCAGCGGGGCCAGACCCCCTTTACCCCGGCGGTGGGCATTCTTTTGCAGATTCATGAACGGCTGCGGCAGATTGCGGCCGCGGGCGGCGCGCAAAGCCAGCTGGACCATACCGCTCTGCTGGCGCGGGATTTCCGCGCCCGGGTGGCGGACCTGCCTTTTCAAACCCTGCCGGAAACGCCCTCCAACGCGGTAACGGCGCTGATGCCCCGCCGCCAGAACGCCTACGCCATTTTTGAAACCCTGAAGGACGAATACGGCATCTGGGTTTGCCCCAACGGCGGCGCTCTGCGGGACAGGGTTTTCCGCGTAGGGCATTTGGGCGCGCTGACCCCCGGCGACAACGCCGCGCTGGAGGACGCCCTGCGGGCCATGCTGCGCCGGGGCCTGCTGTAAGGAGGAAAAACCGATGGTGAAGGTCATCACCTACGGCACCTTTGACCTGCTGCACGAGGGGCATATCCGCCTGCTTCAGCGGGCCAGGGCGCTGGGGGACATGCTGGTGGTGGGGGTCACCGCCGACGGCTTTGATTTAAGCCGGGGCAAAATCAACGTGCAGCAAACCCTGGTGGAGCGCATTGAGGGCGTTCGCGCCACAGGTCTGGCGGACCAGATCATTGTGGAGGAATACGAGGGCCAGAAGATTGACGATATCCAGCGGCTGGGCATCGATATTTTTACCGTTGGATCCGACTGGGAAGGGCAGTTCGACTACCTGCGCCCCTACTGCCGGGTGGTGTACCTGCCCCGCACCCAGGGCGTGTCCAGCAGCGCCCTGCGCGCACAAAGCCGGGAAATCGCCTTGGGGCTGGTGGGGGAAAACGCCATTTTAAACAAATTTGCCGCCGAAAGCGCCTGGGTGAACGGGGTGCGTCTATCCGGCATCTGCGCCCGGGACACAAGCCGTCTGGACCACGCCCTGCAGGCGCTGCCCCAGCAGGACTACGACACGCTTCTGCCGGGCTGCGACGCGGTGTATATCGCGTCCCACCCCAGCCTGCACGAAAGCCATGTGCGCAAGGCGCTGGAAGCGGGCCGGCATGTGCTGTGCGAATCGCCCATCGCCCTCAGCGCCCGGGCCTGCGACGACCTGTTCGACCTGGCCCGCGGCCGGGGGCTGATTCTGGCGGACGGCAACAAACCCGCCTATTCCACCGCCTATTCCCGGCTGCTGCTGCTGCTTAAAACCGGCAAAATCGGCCGGGTGGTCAGCGTGGACGCCACCTGTACCAGCCTGCGCCCCGGCGAGGACCGGGCGCTGGCCTGGAACAGCCTGTGCGCCTTCGGTCCCCAGGCGCTGCTGCCGGTATTGCAGCTGCTGGGCACCGATTACGTGGAGGCCCGTTCCGCCTCCCTGCTGGCGGAGGATGGCTTCGACCTGTTTACCAAAATAGATCTGCGCTATCCCGGCGCGGTGGCCAGCGTCAAGGTGGGCAAGGGCGTCAAGTCCGAGGGGGAACTGATCGTTTCCGGCACGGAGGGCTACGCCTGGGTGCCCGCCCCCTGGTGGAAAACCGACTACTTTGAGCTGCGCTACGAAAACCCGGCGGATAACCGCCGCTATTACTATCAGCTGGACGGCGAGGGCATTCGCTACGAGCTGGTGGCCTTTCTGCGGGCCATCGCCAGCGGAAAGCCCCCCGCCCAGATCGCGCCCCAGGTGTCCGCCGCCATCTGCCAGTTAACCGGCCAAAGCGGCACGCCCCTGCGGTAGCTTGACATTCCTCCCGGGGGGTGCTATCCTTCCCGGGTATCTTTCACAAAGGAGCGCTTTTTCTTGAAGCAGACCCGCACGGCACGCTTTGTGCAAAACACCCTGTCCACCGCCGTATACCAGCTGACAGCCATGCTGCTGGGCTTTGTCACCCCCCGGCTGATGATTCTGTACTACGGGTCGGAGGTAAACGGGCTGATTGTATCCGTCACGGAATTTTTAAGCTATTTTAAAATGGTGGAATCCGGGCTGGCCGCCGCCGCCAACGCTGCCCTGTACGAGCCGCTGGCCCGGCACGATATGCCCGCCGTCAACGGCATTGTGTCGGCGGCGCGGGGATTCTATAACTCCGCCGGCTGGTTCTTTACCGCCATTACCGCCATATTCGCCGTGGCCTATCCCTTCTTTATGCCGGTTCACGCCATGGACGGCTCCCTGATGAGCCGCCTCAGCGTTATCGCCCTCATTTTGGCCATGGGGGTCAGCGGGGCGCTGGAGTTCTTTACCATGGCCCGTTACCGGGTGCTGCTGACGGCGGATCAGCGCACCTATGTGGTGTCGCTCGCCTCCATGGCGTCCCTGCTGCTTTCCACCGCGCTGATTGTGGTGCTGCCCTATCTGGGACAGGACGTTATCGTGGTGCGGCTGGCTGCCTCCCTGACCATTCTGGTGCGGTCGGTGCTGCTGTCCCGCTATGTAAAAAAATACTATCCGGAGGTCAACGCCTTTGCCAGGCCGGACAAATCCGCCCTGGGCAAGCGGTGGGACGCGCTGTACGTGGAACTGACCAATGTGTTTCAGCAGGGCGCGGGGGTTATCTTCGGCACTCTGGTGACCCGGGACGCAGGTATGCTGAGCGTGTACGGCGTATACCACATGGTCACCGTGGGCCTGTGGGGCGTGCTGAAAATGGCGACCACCGGCATCTATTCCATCTTTGGCAACCTGATGGTCAGCGAAAGCCGGGAATCCTTTCAGCAGGCCTACACGGATTTTGAGTGCCTGTACGACATGGCGGTCACCGTGCTGTTCGGCGTGGCGACCGTGCTGATTGTGCCCTTTGTGAACCTGTACACCCACGGCATTCAGGATGTGAATTACAATGTACCCGTGCTGGGTATGCTGATCATTCTGGAGGCTGTCACCACCCATATGCGCATTCCCCTGAACCTGATGATCAGCGCCAGCGGCAAATTCCGCGAGGTGCGGGGCCAGTGCCTGGCCCAGGTCATCGCCACCACCGTTTTGAGCGTGGGACTGGGGCTGGGCCTGCGACCCTATGGCCCGGAGGCTTCCCTGTGCGGCATTGTGGCGGGAGTCAGCCTGTCCAACATTCTGCGGGCGGTGCTGCTGATGCGGCTGGTGCCCAGTCAGATTACCGGCCTCAGCTGGAAGCCCAGCGCCCGCCGCAACCTGCGCATGCTGCTGACCGTGGCCCTGATGGCCGCCCCCTGCCTGCTGTGGGTCAGCCCGCCGCGCCGGTTCTTTTCCTGGTTTATGTACGCGGCCATGCTGGTGCTGTATGCCAGCGCCGTTACCCTGGCGGTGAATTACCTGCTGGACCGCAAGGCGGTCCGGTCGCTGTTCAGCCGGGGCAAATTCCTTCTGGGCCGTTTCAGCGGCCGGTAGAAGCTGTAAAATTTGCGCCGGTTTTCTTCATGGCGCGCCCGGTATGGTATAATCAGACCGCAGACCATTTGGAAAGGATGCAATCGGATGAAAAAAATGCTGGCTCTGCTGATGAGCATTTGCCTGCTGCTGGGTGGTGTAGCCGCCCTGGCAGAGGAAGAAGCGGACCTGGCCGCCCTGGAGGCCGCCGGTATGGAGGTGGAGGGCATCGCCGACGATGAGGAAGCCGTGGAGGCCGATGGCGCCGTAGCGGACATTACCGGCATGAAGCCCCTGTATACCGCCCGGATCAAGCCCTTTACCGCCAACGGCACCTCCATCCGCATGCGAACCAGGCAGGACGGGGAAAGCGATGTGGTATGCGCCATCGACGCCTGGGAAACCGTTACGGTATACGCGGTGTATCCCTCCTATGTACTGGCCGAGTACAACGGCCATGTGGGGTACATCATCCGCACCTGGGTGGATGAAAACATGACCGTGCTGGACCCGGGAACCACCCCGCCCTACGGCGTGGTTCCCAGCCAGTTTGTGGCCACCCTGACCGAAACGGCCAATATTTACAGCCAGCCCTCGCTGGACGCGGACGTTAACAAAATCCGCCCCGGCGCGGGCAGCAAAATTGCCATTCTGGAATTTGTGGACGGCTTTGCCAAGGTCATCTGCTGGCGCAGCTACGGCTACATCGACGCCCGGATTTTAACCGACCTGACCGTTGTGTCGGAAAGTCTGGAGCCAAACAGCAGCGATACCCCCATTGCCGCGTTTTGCAGCTTTTTTGAATACAACACCGGCAAGGAGGGCAACGATGGCCGCTGCAAGAACATTGTGCGCGCCTGCGAATTGATGACCCGCACCCTGCAGCCCGGCGATACGCTGGATTTTAACGGCCAGATCGGCCCCTACCGCAAAAGCAACGGCTACTATCCCGCCCCTGTGCTGATTGACGGCGGCAGCCAGCTGGGCTATGGCGGCGGCACCTGCCAGTGCTCCTCCACCCTGTACAACACCATTCGCCAGCTGCCGGACATCACCATTCTGATGCGCCGCCCCCACGGCCCGGGCTGCGCCAAGTACCTGCCCATGCACCAGGACGCGGCGGTGGGCAATTCCTCACTGAACCTGGTTTTCCGCAACGATTGCGCCTACCCCATCCGCATTCTGGCGGAAAGCACCGGCGAAGGCACCCTGTGCATTCAAATTTTCCGGGAAGAATAAAAAAGCAGGCCCCAGACGGAATGAAATCTGTCTGGGGCCTGCTTTCTCTTTACAGCATACTCAGGGCGCTGGTTTCGTAATCCTTGTCCCCGGTTACTTCACGAATGACCGTAATTTCCTCCGGAAAGCTGACGTCCGCCGTGTCGCCGGTCAGCTCAATTTCCGCAATGGCCTGCTTTTGCCAGAAGGGATACACGTCTATCTCAAAGGACTGGTTTTTGTAGGTCAGGCAGAAGCGGGTTTTGCGAATCTGGCGGCGGCTGGTGTCCGCGTCCATCAGCAGGGTCAGGTATTCGTTGTTGGTCAGGCGGCGTTCCACCTCAATGGCCTTTTGGCCCGGGATGCTGCGGCGGCTGGTGCGGTAATACACATAATGGCCCTTGCTGCCGCTCTGGCGCACCCGCACCTCCTCGTCGTTCTGGCTGACCAGATAGGTCTGGATGATTTCCACCCGGCGGCAGGTGGGGTTCTTTTCCAGCCAGGCAATGTCCGGATATTCTATCAGGAAGCGGCGCTTGTTTTCCACAGGGCCCCGCTCCTCCCCCAGGGTGGAGGCGATTTCCGCAATCAGCGCCTTCATTTTATCACCAAAGTCGTAGGCGTTGTCAATGACCCGCAGGTGAGGATGGCCCGTCCAGGCGGCCAGCAGCTTATCGTCCATGGCCACGGCCTGCTCCGGCGTTTCGTAGCGGGCGGCGTTGTTGGCCATGGTGTAAAATTCCTCCGCGCCCTTGGCCGCCGTTACCAGATGAAACACCGCGTCATAGCTGTCCCGCAGCTCCAATTCGTTGGCCCCCACATAGGCCAGCACCTGGGCAAACTCCTCCTGGGTCATGTAAGCGCAGTTATCCATGGCTCCACGGTCGCACACAATCAAAATTTTGCTCGCGTCCATGGTATGGGCCGCCTGCATAAACAGGCGTTCCTTTTCCATTTGCAGCTTCATCTGGCATTTCTGATAATCCAGGTTGGTGCCGCAGGTCCAGGGAGCCACGCCGCCGGTAATCAGCTCGGTAGCGGTTTCCGGCACAAACAGCACCGTATAGCCCCGCTGGGTAAAGGCGTTTTGAATCCAGCTGAGGGCGGTGGATTTGCCCGCGCAGGGGCCGCCGGTAATCACAATTTTATGAATCTTTTTCATCTGAAACGGTTCTCCTTCCGGGGATACGGCAATAAAAAGGCCGTTCGATACAGTATACCCCACCCATGGCCGGCTGTGCAATGGGCAAATGGAAAAAAGCGGTGTTTTTCCTGTAGGAATACAATACATCTTGGACAATCGAAAAAAAGATATGAGAGATAGGGTCTCATGAGTTAAAGTTAAGTTGTCAGACCAACTTTACGGAAGGAGACCATATCCCTCATGAGCAAGAGTATAACACAAGAGATGGCGTATCGGCAATCGCTGATGAAGTATGCCGAGAAATACGG
>ERZ1026860.818-NODE-818-length-17944-cov-3.686791_pt1 | contig 17944 bp, 17 predicted proteins | sample MGYA00380160_ERZ1026860 | MGnify/ENA primary metagenome ERZ1026860 (study PRJEB33269, sample SAMEA4719796) | human gut metagenome | biome: human-associated habitat; feature: organic feature; material: feces | place: Cameroon | collected 2013-10 ... | reverse complement strand
CCGGCGGAAAAGGCTGAACCCGTCGCTCCCGTCGAACCTGCGGCTTCAGCCGAGCCGGCAGCTCCTGCCGAAAAGGTTGAACCCGTGGCTTCAGCCGAGCCGGCAGCTCCCGCCGAAAAGGTTGAACCCGTGGCTTCAGCCGAACCGGCAGCTCCCGCGAAAATCGCCGTTCCCGAACCGATGGGACGCGAATTGACGGATTAAAACGATTCGCGGGCTTGCCGCGCGGACGGATTATGCGATAATATCGGGTAACAGCAGGTTTTCCAGCCGTGAAATTTCGTCTTTGACGGCAAGCTTTTGCTTTTTCAGGCGTCGGATTTGGATTTCGTCGCCGCCGGATGCGTTCTGCAGGGCGCGAATCGCTTCGTCAAGGGCGGCGTGGTCTTGTTTCAATTTTGTCAGGGTGTGGCGAATCTGGTCTTCGGACGGGGCGTTCATAACGGTTTTTCTTTGCTCGTGTAAAAATAATTGACCTTTTTGTCATTTTAGAGTAGCAGAGTTCTTTGAAAAAGGGTATTGCTTTCAGTACAAAAGATTCACTTTCGGGTTCAAGGAGTTTGAATATGCCGCAAATTAAAAGAATTGGTGTTTTGACAAGCGGTGGCGATTGCGCCGGTTTGAATGCCGTCATTCGCGCCGTCGTTCATCGTGCCATCTGGACGTATGGATGGGAAGTTTACGGAATTTTGGACGGTACGGACGGTTTGACGTTCCGCCCGTTGCGCTATCGTAAAATGAGCATTGCCGACTTCCACACGCCGTATGCGCGTTTGGGCGGTACGATGCTGGGTACGATTAACAAAGGGTCGCCGTTTGCTCATCCGATGCCCGACGGCACAACCAAAGACCTGACCGAAGATTTCGGTGCGGGTTGCCGCGAACTGGGATTGGACGCTTTGGCGGTTATCGGCGGCGACGGTTCCATGGCAATCGTCAGCAAATTGTGCCGCGGCGCGGGTATTCCGATGGTCGGTATTCCCAAAACCATTGACAACGACACTCCGATTACCGAACACTCCGTCGGTTTTTCGACCGCGCGCGACGTTTGCGTCGAAGCTTTGGACCGTTTGGATTCGACGGCTTCGTCCCACCACCGCGTCATGATTTGCGAAGTTATGGGACGCGATGCCGGTCACGTCGCTTTGCATTCCGCGATTGCGGGCGGTGCCGACGTGTGCTTGATTCCCGAAATCCCCTATACGCTGGAAGGCGTTGTCCGCAAACTGCATCTGGTTCGCGAACAGGGACGCGATCACGGCTTGGTCGTCGTTGCGGAAGGCGTGAAAACCCCCGACGGTCAGAACATTTCCGTCGCGCAGGTTGACGGTGTTCGCTATGGCGGTATCGGTCAGTATATGAGCGCGCGCCTGAACGAAATCGATCCGCGCTTTTCGACGCGCGTTACCGTGCTGGGTCACGTCCAGCGCGGCGGCGTTCCCGCGGCTCACGACCGTTTGGCGGCGTCTTGCTTCGGCGTTCACGCGGTTGACGTTTTGGCGCAGGGCAAAACCGATCGCATGGTTGTTTGGAAAAGCGGTTCGATTACCGATGTCGGTTTGGACGAAGTCGCCGCTATCGGTACGGCAAAAGTCGATCCCGACGGTATGATTGTCAAAACCGCGCGCGGTTTGGGCATGTACGTCGGCGAATAAGCGGACTGTATTCAAAAACGGGACGGAAAACTTTTCCGTCCCGTTTTTTTATTCTTTTAAAAGGACTTAAAAGCCTGTATACTATAAAAAGTGACAATTTGAAAATGTGGGAGTATTGCACATGACGGAAACGAATCATTTGACGGCATTGAAAGCCAAACACGCTGCTTTGGATGATGCGATCAGGGAAGAAATGGCGCGTCCTTTGCCCGATGAAGCGGCGATTTCCAATTTGAAACGTCAAAAACTGAAGCTGAAAGAAGAAATTGAAGCTGAGGAAGGCGCAAAGTAATTTATTGGTTTTGCAATTTTTAAAAGCCGCCGGAAAGTTTCTTTTCGGCGGTTTTTTTATTATTAGGTGACTAATGGAAACCCAAGGCATAAAATACGCGGGATCGAAATGCAAAATCATTCCGCATATCTTGCGCGCTTTGTCCGAAACGCAAGGCGTGCAAACGGTGCTGGACGGATTTTCAGGCTCTACCCGCGTGGCGCAGGCGTTCGCGCAATCGGGATTTAACACGACGGCGAACGATGTGGCGGTTTGGTCGGAAGTTTTTGCAAACTGTTATTTGAAAGCGGATAAAAACGACTCTTTTTATACCGAAATTCTGGATCATCTGAACGCGCTTCCGGGCTGTGACGGCTGGTTTACGGAACACTACGGCGGATTGCCGAACGATAAAAAAAAGCCGTTTCAAATCAAAAATACGCGAAAACTGGATGCGATACGCGATGAAATCGATCGGTTGAAGCTGAATTTTATTGATAAATCGGTTCTGCTGACCGCTTTGATTTTGGCTTTGGACTGTGTGGACAGCACTTTGGGGCATTACGCGTCTTATCTGTCCGAATGGTCGGCGCGGTCGCATAAAAACTTAAAACTGAAGCTGCCGAAACGTTTTCGATTGACGACCGAAAACACGGTGCTGAAAGGCGATGTGTTCGATGCGATACGCGGACGGATGTTCGATTTGGCGTACTTTGATCCGCCGTACGGGTCGGACAACGCAAGAATGCCGACCAGCCGCGTGCGCTACAACGCGTATTACCACTTGTGGACGACAGTTATTTTGAATGACAAGCCCGCTTTGTTCGGGAAAGCGAACCGCCGCGCGGATTCCAAAGATTCCGCCGCCCCCTCCGTGTTTGAAGATTGCCAATCCGCTGTTGTCTTGAATGCGATTGAACGGTTGATTTCAGAAACTGCCGCGCGCTATGTTTTGTTGTCTTACGGGGCGAAGGGACGCGCGGCGAAAGCCGATTTGGCAGAGCGGCTGACGGCGCACGGCAAGCGATTGAAAATCATTGAAATCGACCATAAAAGGAACGTTATGGCGCAAATGACTTCCACCAAAGAATGGCTGAACAGCGTTGAAAAATACAAAGAATATCTGTTTTTGTTGGAAAAATAGAAAAATGGAAATTAAAGAAATAACAGAAAACAAAATTGATTATACGGATATTTTGCTTGTCGGCGACGAAGACGAAAAGATGATTGACAAATATCTGGAACAATCAACGCTGTTCGCTTTGTATGACAATGACGCTTTGACGTCCGTGTGCGCCGTTGTCATCCAAGACGCTGAAACCGTTGAAATCAAAAACATCGCCACTTATCCCGAATATCAAAACAAGGGCTACGCGTCGGCTTTGATTGATTTTGCGGGCAACAAGTATAAATCAAAATTCAAATACTTAATTCTGGGAACGGGTGAAAATGACAAAACGCTGGCGTTCTATAAAAAGCGCGGTTTTCGGGAAACGCATCGGATAAAAAACTTTTTTGTGGAAAATTATCCGCATCCGATTTTCGAAAACGGAAAGCAATTAACGGATATGATTTATTTAAAGAAAATCTTGTGATTTTGTCAGTTCTGGAGCAGGCGGCAGTTGGCGGGGGAAAAATAAAACTCTTGCTTTTGCGGAGAAGACGCCCCACAATCTCTGCGAATTATGCGGAGAAAGATGTATTTTCGGAGGTTTGTCGGGGGCGGCAGGCGCCGTTCCGGCGTTGTCTGCGCTGACGCTTCGGCTGAACCTGTTTCGCAGGTTCGAACCCGGCTTTTTTTCAATCGGGGCGACAGGATTTACTCGCTTCGCTCGCCCTTACGGGCCGCCGTTTCGGCGTTGCCCGCGCTGACGCTTCGGCTGAACCTGCTTCGCAGGCTCGAACCCGGCTTTTTTTCAATCGGGGCGACAGGATTTACTCGCTTTGCTCGCCCTACGGGCCGCCGTTCCGGCGTTGCTTGCGCTGGCGCTTCGGCTGAACCTGCTTCGCAGGCTCGAACCCGGCTTCCCAATCCAAAAACAAAACCTGCCCAACGGACAGGTTTGGTTTTTGGTCGGGGCGACAGGATTCGAACCTGCGACATTCTGCTCCCAAAGCAGACGCTCTACCAGGCTGAGCCACGCCCCGATGCCGTCTTGAATAATTAGCGGACTTTTTTGTCGGATTCAAGCAATAAAAGCTTGTCTCCGATTTTTATGTTCAACCGTTCCGCCGCGCCCGCGTTTAATTCCAAAACGCCGCGGCTTTTGAATTCGGACGCGATGCGTTCGCGTGAAAAAGGAACCGTGCCGCTGACGATTTCGTTGATGGTTCCGTCTTTGTCGAAAAACAGCATGTCCAGCGAAAGCGGCGTATTTGCCATCCACATAGTCACTAAACGCGGCTTTCCGAAATCAAACAGCATTCCCGCGTGTTCGTCCATTTCCGTTCGGTACATCAGCCCGCGCGCCTGTTTGGCGGGCGTGTCCGCCAGCTCCGCCCGTATGACAAGAGGTTCGGCGTTTGATCGTTGAACGGTCAAATCAATGCGCTCCAAGCGTACGGCGTTTTGCGCCTGCGCGGGAAAAACGCAGAAAGACAGAAAAAGCAAAAACAACACCCGCATATCAAGCTCCGTAAAAAAAAGGGTCGACGGTGCCGACCCTTGTTTGATTATTTCCCGAACGGCGAGTAGTTTTTCAAATCCGCGGCGGCAGACTGTTCGTTCGGCTTGTTTTCGGCGGGCTGAGCGGCGGCTTCCCCGTTTTCCCCGTTTTGCTCTTCGTTTTTCTGAGCGGCGGGGGAAACGTTCAAAACTTCAACCGCGGTCGTCAAGGTCTTGTTTTCCTTTGTTGCGGGCGAATTCATGTAAACCGTCGTTTTTCCGTCAATCGTGGTGATGTCCAGCGTTTTGGTGTTGGCGTGATCCATAAACGTCAAAGCGCTGCTGCCGGGCTGAGCTTGCAAAGCCGCCGTCGAGCCGACCGTTTCCGTCATTGCCAGAACGGCGCGATCGCCCGTCATATCGATGCTGGATGTTTTGCCGTCAATGACCACGGACGAATCGCCCGTGCTGACCATGTCGATGGATGCTTCACCCGTTCCCGTCAATCCCAGATAAATATTGTTTTTGCCCGTGTCGTCCGTGACCGACATCGAACGGATGGAGTTGCTTAACCCGATATTGATTTTGCCTTTGTACACGTCGGTCAGGGACATGGACGCGTTTTTGTTGTCAACCGCCATGGCGATAATGGGGAATTTGCCTTTGTGCATCATGGCAAACGAAGTCGTTGCGTCGTCGGCGTTCCATATCCCGCGGATGTTGCCTGCGGCATCTTTCAGCATGAAGACCTGCGCTTCGACAACGGCGGGGATGCCGATGTCTTTCGGATTGATTTCATCGCCGGCGTCGGCTTTTGCCGAACGGTTCAGCGACACGGCTCCCGACATTGCCGCCAAAACGGCGCAACACGTCAAACCGACAACGTATTGTTTCAACGCCCGGCATTTTTTCTCCAACGTTTGAACGCGTAATTCCAAATCCTGCATAATCGGCTCCATTCGAGTTATAATTGGCTTATTGTAATGGAAAAGAGATTAAAAATCCCTTTATTTATTTGTCGGAATCCATTTTTTTACGGCAACCGTTTTGCCCGTTCCCGTTCGCAGAACGCGCAAGCCCGAAAGTTCGGAAGCTTGGCGGAAATCTTCGCTTTTTCCGGAATAAAAGCCGCCCATGTCCGTGATGTCGATTTCCGAATTTTCCCCTGCCGCGAACGCGCGGGCGTAAGGCGCGTGTCCGCAAATCGTTTTATACAGCCAATCCGCCGAATACGCGCCGAATCTGCGCCAAATCGTTTCCAGAAAGGAAACCGTTTTTTTATCCAAAGACCGGTATTCGACGATAGGACGCGCCGACGCGTAAACGCGATAGGAATTCGGTTCGACGGGACCGCGCGGCGTCGCCAGAAAAACGGCGGGAATAAAGCGTTTTGAGTTGGAAACGGCGGCGTAGTACCCTTGGGTCAGATACATCAAATACTGCATTTTCATCGGCTGCAGATATTCGCCGTCGTTCAGCGCGGTATCCAAAAACCATTCGGCGGCGTCGAATACGGACGGCAAAGGAGGTATTTCCATTTGAATTTTTCCTGAAATTCGTATAAAAAGAACGTATACTGAATTTGAAGTGTACACTTGCTTTCGTAAAAAAATATTAAAAAGAGGCTGATATGGTCGATAATCAACAAAACGGACAAAACCCGCCCGCGCAGGCGCCTGTGAAAAAGATGGTCAAGCTTCCCCCTATGGTCAAAAGGGTGAAAGTGCCCGTCTCCGGTCAAGCTGTTCCGCATCCTGCCGCGCCGCATCCCGCTCCGCAAATCATTCAGCCCCAAGGATCGGATTCCGAACCGCCTTTGCCGCCCGAAGAAGATGATGTGCCGCAACAGCCCGTTTTTCTGGCGGAATCTGCCGCGCCGCAGCCAGCCCCCGCCGCTCAGCCGGCTCAGCCTGTTGCCGCGCCTCCGCCTCCTGCCGCCGAGCCTCAGCCCGCCGCCGCGCCTCAGACGGCGGAAAAACAGCCTGCTCCTTCCGATTCGGCTTCGGCATCTTCTTCTCCCGCGGCGGATAAGGGCGGAACGCCTGTCGAAGTGGCGCAGGTTTCGTCGCGCAAACGCCGCCGTGAAAACAATGTGTCGGGTAAAGCCGCCGAAAACGCCGCCAAAAAGAAAGCTCAGCAGGCTATTGAAGAAGCCAAAAAAAGAGCGGCGTCTTTTTGGAAAAGAAAAATCGTGCGCTTGGGCGTGTTTGTCGTTGTTTTGGCAGGCGTTTTGGCTGGCGTGTATTCTTATCTGCCCGTTTTGGCGGAAAAGAAGCTGCCTGAAATTTTCGCCGCAAACGGATTGAAGCTACGGTCGTTCAAAGTCAAAGAGCTGACCATCGGTGCAATGGAGCTGACCGGGCTGACGGACAAAGGCGGCACACTGTCGATTTCTTCGCTGAAAGCCGAATACTCCCTCAAAGAGTTGTTGATGGACAATAAATTGAAATCCATCACAATCAAGGGATTGACCGTTACGGGCGTCAGACGCGACGACGGTATTTCTTTGGGGGCGTTCGGCAATTTGCTTTCTTCGTCTTTGCAGGCGAAAAAGGGGCTGGAACTGGATTTGCCCAAGCTGTCGATTAACAATTCGTCGTTTGTCATGAAGCGCGAACGCGAAAAGGAATTGCTTGACGAAAACGGCGATCCGATTGATGAAACGGCTGTCGTTAATTTCTCGGCAACCGGAAAATTGCAGAAATCCGTTTTGGAAATGACGTTTTTAACGGATTACGAATCGCCGAACATGCGTTTGAAAACAAAGACGGATTTGAAAAAATCCGCCAACGAAGCGGAAATCAAAACCGAAATCACCGAAGGCGAGGTTTTGAAGCAATCCGCCGCTAAATCCGACGATTTCGATGCCGAACCCGCCGAACCCGCCGAACCGCAAGTCATCGGTTCCGTCAAAGGAACGATGGAATTTTCGGTCAAAGACGGCGCGCTGACCAAAGGCGTCGGCAATTTGGCGCTGTCTTCATCGTCGCAGACGCTGGCTTTGAACGCCGAGGTCGTTCCGCAGGAAAAAGGATTTGATTTAAGCTTGAAACTGAATCGAGCTTTTGAAGACAAAAAAGACGCGCAAGGCAAGCTGACGGGCGATTTGTCGATTGAAGCCAAAAATCTGGAAATGAGCGGGACCGTTCATAAGTTTTCCGGACGATTGCCGCTGAAATTGTCGTCGACGTCGCTGACCGACGGCAGCAAGCTGGTTCAACAGCTGAAAGTCGCCACGGATATTCAGATGAATTGCGAAGACGGCAAATGTTCGTTCAAGCTGCTGGCGCCGATGCCCGTTTCGTTCAACAGCGCGATTGTCAACACTCGGTTCCGCCAATTCAAGTTTTATCAGCCCGTCGCTGTGCGCGTCAATCCCGATGCCAAAGAGGACTTTTTGTCGACGGACGGCGGCGCGCTGACATTTACTTTGCCGCTGTCAGGCTTTACGGCGCAAATGTTCTTGGCGGACCAGATTGACAACCGTCAAATCGGGCTGGCGATGAACGCGTCGAAAATGCACCTGAAAACAAACGTGTTTTCAACGGGCGTGAGCGGGGATTTCGCTTTCGGTCAATCGTTCTATACCGACAAAGACATCAAAGCGTCGGGAGTTCAGGGCGCTTTTGCGTTTGACGGCAAATCTTTGCCGTCGGGACGCGTGCGCATTGCCGACATCGAACTGAAAAAGAAAAACATTCTGCCGAATTTTTCCGCCGACATCGTTTTAAAGCCGATGGGGACGGACGAATATGGCGTGAAGTCGCTGCTGTCCGTGCAGAACGGCGTCGCTTCCGTGTCGGCGGAAGGGGCGTATTCTTTGCCGGCGCATGCATGGAACCTTTATGTCAATATACCGAAAGTCATCTTGTCTGAATCGGGATTGCCGATAGAATCCGTGATGCCGTTCATGGCGGATAAGCTGTCAAAATCGACATCGGGCGCTTTTGCCGTGAAAGGGCGCGTTTCCATTGCTCGGGGCCAAATGACGGGACCCGTTACGCTGCTGCTGGACAATATTGCGACGCAATGGCAAGGCATGGATTTGAAGGGAATCAACGGCGTTGTGACTTTGACGTCTTTGCTGCCGCTGGAAACGCCCGAAAATCAGATGCTGTACATCGGACGCTTCAATCCGGGGATGCCGTTCAACAACGCGTTGTTCAATTTCAAAGTCGCCGCCGAACGCGGTGTTCAGGTTGCCAATGCGCGGATGAGCTTCGCGGACGGACAGTTCAAAACGATTAAGCCGTTCTTTTATCCGTATGACGGATCTCCGTCGGCGATTTTGCTGGAAGGCAACGGCATCGATTTGCAGACGTTGGCGCGGAATTTGAAATCGTCGGCGCTGCAGATGGACGGCACGCTGAATTCGGAATGGAAGCTGTCGTTCGGCGAAAAAGGACTGCAGGTCGATCAGGCAAAACTGTTGTCCAAACTGCCGGGGACGATTCACTTCGATCCGTCCGTTAAAATCAAAAAAACGATGGATGCGGGGGTTGCCAAATTCTTGGGCGAAGTCATCGTCAAGCAGATGGGCGTTACAATACAGGGACCGTTGAGCGGACTGTTGACGTTTAAAACAAAAATCACGGGACATTCGCCTTTGGAACAAAACGATTCGACGGTGAAGTTCGAGTTTTCGAACAGCTTTGCAAATCTGCTGAAAGAAGACAAGTCTTCCGTTGATTTGCCGTCCGACGTCATGCTGTCGATTCAGAACTTTATGAAATAGCGGAGGTCGCATGCGCTTTGGAGAGTTTTCTTTGTATGATGCCGCGGGGGTGGAACTGACCGCGCCCGTCAAATGCAACGGAAGGCTTTTGAAAGCGGGGCATATATTGGATTCGTCCGATATCGCCGATTTGCGGGCGGCGGGACTGAAAAAAGTCGTCGGCGCGCAGTTCGATGCGGCGGATATCAAGCCCGAAACGGCGGCGGACATTCTGCTGAAATCCGTGTGCGGCGACTTTTTGCGCTACACCGTTCCGAACAAAGACGGATACAGCGCGCTGTACGCCGACAAAGACGGTGTTTTCGTTTATGACACGGACAGACTGCTGCGATTCAACGCGCACAGCGAACAAATCGCTTTGGCGGTGCTGTCGCCTTACACTCCCGTTTACAAAGGGCAGTTTTTGGGCAATTTGCGTCTGTTCGGTCCCGCTGTGCACGAAGACGTTTTGAACGAAGCCGTAACAAAGATTTCGGGCATCGGTTCTTTGCTGAAAATTTGCGCGTACGAATTCCGCAAAATCGCTTATATCCAAACGCAAACGACTATGGACGAAGTCAAACCGTTGGATGAATTGGAGCTGGTTCAGCGGTTCGGCGTGTACGGCTTTGACGTGATTTACAAAGATTTGTGCGAACACAGCGTCGATCGTGTCGAAAACGCCGTTCGCAACGCCATGGACGCGGGCGCGGAAATCGTTTTTGTGCAAAGTGCGGACGCGCCTGCGGACAGAAACGATATCGTTCCCAAAGCGTTTATGGAAGCTTCCGCCGACATAGAACGGATGAACTGGCCGCTGGACGCGGGAATCGCTTTGGTGATGGCAAACCGCAAAGACGTTAAAATGATAGGCTTTGCCGCAATCGATTTCCAACGTCCCGCTTTCGACCGTTTACTGCGTTTTCTGGCGACAAAGTCTTTGCCCGCGGCAGAACAGTTCCCGCTGTTGGCTCAGGGGAGTTTGTCTTTGGAACGCATGGTGCAGCATTTGACGGACGAACAGATGCAAAGCTCCGTTGCCGTCGGCAAGTTGTCGGAAAGCGACAAAATCGCCGTCGTGGTTTTGGCGGCGGGCGCGGGGCGCAGAATGCCCGGAACGAACAAGCTGTTGGAAACCGTCGGCGGGCAAACGATGATAGAACACGCGGTCGAAGCCGCGCTGATGTCCAAAGCCGAATACGTCGCGGTCGTAACGGGGCATGACGCGCAAAGAATCGAACGCAAGCTGGCGCAGTACGATGTGAAAATCGTGCGCAACGCGGATTATTCATCGGGCGTTTTGGGGTCAATCCGTTTGGGGTTGTCCGTTTTGCCGCCCGATGTGGTCGGCGCGGTTGTTCTGCCCGCGGATATGCCCGCGTTTCAATCAAAACACATTGACGGACTGATTGATTTGTTCGATGCGTCGGCGGCACGCAAGCCCGTCGTGATGCCTTCGTATGACGGGGTGCGGCACAATCCCGTGTTATGGCCGCGCGATTTGTTCAAAGACGTTAAAATCATTCCCGAAGATTCGCATTGGACGCCCGCGCTGATAGAACACACGGATTATATTGTCGAAATGAAAATGGATGACGATTTGCCGCTGACGGATATAAACACGTTCGGCGACATGTCCGCGTTTTTGGCTAAAATGGACTATGTCGCCGAAGCTGAAAAAGATTTGGAAGCGCTGCTGAAAAAGCTTTAGCCCGCTTCGGGAACACGCAGGTGGAAGTGTTCCTGTTCTTCGTTGTTGAGCATGGAAATCGCGGAACAGTAATCCGCCCACGCTACGATTGAATCGTTCAATCTGTTCAGGATGAAAGTTTCCATGCTTTCACCCGCCGTTTGCGCCTGCGCTTCGATTGTTTCGTAAAGCGAGTCATCCAAAACCAACGGAATGACTTTGCAGCGCGATGAAGTTAAACCCATAACCGACCCCTTGTCGTTTGTTTGATTGTTTATCCCACTATAGAGAGGAACGACTCGGCAAATCCAGAAAAATTTTCAAAATCAATAAAAAAATTTTAAATCAAAAAGCGAAAAACGACTCGGAAGCCCGAGAAAACAAGGACTTTTCGACTCTTGAGGAGAATCAACGAGTCGCAAGCCGTAAAACCCCAAAAAACAAGAACAAAAGAAAAACAAACGGGAAAGTTAAACCGATGAGTCTGATGTATAAAACGAAACAGCTAAAAAGTGTATTTTTAAATCGATTGTAAAAAACACGCCAAGGAGAATTTCCTCGGCGTGTTTAAACGGCAAAATATAAATGCCGTTTTATTTTCTTACCAGCGGCTTGTATTTAACGCGGTGCGGCTGATCCGCCTGTTCGCCCAAACGGCGTTTTTTGTCGGCTTCGTATTCTTCGAAATTGCCTTCAAACCATTCGACGTGGCTGTCGCCCTCGAACGCCAAGATGTGCGTTGCGATGCGGTCAAGGAACCAGCGGTCGTGAGAGGTGACGACCGCGCATCCGGGGAACGCCAGCAGCGCTTTTTCCAACGCGCGCAGGGTGTCCACGTCCAAATCGTTCGTCGGTTCGTCCAGTAAAATGACGTTCGCGCCCGATTTCAGCATTTTCGCCATGTGGACGCGGTTGCGTTCGCCGCCAGACAGCAATCCGACTTTTTTCTGCTGATCGGGACCTTTGAAGTTGAACTGTCCGACGTAAGCGCGCGACGGGACTTTGCGTTTGCCCAGCATGATTTCGTCGTTGCCGCCGGAGATTTCCTCCCACACCGTTTTGTTGTCGTCCAACGCGTCGCGGCTTTGGTCGACATAGCCCAGCTGAACGGTGTCGCCGACTCTGAATTCGCCCGAATCGGGTTTTTCCTGTCCCGTAATCATTCTCATCAGCGTCGTTTTGCCCGTGCCGTTCGCGCCGATAACGCCGACAATGCCGCCGGGGGGCAGTTTGAAGCTCAAATCGTCAATCAGCAGACGGTCGCCGAAGCCTTTGCACAGGTTTTTGGCTTCAATGACCAAATCGCCCAAACGCGGGCAGGGCGGAATGATAATTTGCGCGGTTTCCAAAGTCTGCTTGTCGGCTTCCGCCACCAAAGCGTCAAAAGCTTGGATACGGGCTTTGCTTTTGGCTTGGCGGGCGCGGGGGCTTTGGCGTATCCATTCCAGCTCCTCTTTAATCGTGCGCTGGCGGGCGGATTCCTCTTTGGCTTCCTGCGCCAGACGTTTTTCCTTTTGTTCCAGCCAAGACGAATAGTTGCCTTCGTACGGGATGCCTTCGCCGCGGTCAAGCTCCAGAATCCAGCCCGTTACGTTGTCAAGGAAGTAGCGGTCGTGGGTGACCATGACAACCGTTCCCGCGTAATCGTGCAGGTGTTGCTGCAGCCACGCGACGGATTCCGCGTCCAAGTGGTTGGTCGGTTCGTCCAGCAGCAGCAAATCGGGCTTGCTGAGCAACAGGCGGCACAAGGCAACGCGGCGTTTTTCCCCGCCCGACAGCTTTGTAACGTCGGCGTCGGCGGGCGGACAGCGCAAAGCGTCCATCGCGATTTCGATGTTGCGTTCAAAATCCCACCCGTTCGCGGCGTCGATTTTTTCCTGCAGCTCGCCTTGTTCGGCAATCAGCGCGTTCATTTCGTCGTCGGTCATTTCTTCGGCGAATTTGGCGGATATTTCTTCAAACCGTTTCAGGTAATCGCGCACCGCGCCGCATCCGTCCATGATGTTTTCGATGACGTTTTTCGACGGGTCAAGCTGCGGTTCCTGCGGCAGATAGCCGACGGAAGCGCCCTCCGCCGCCCAAGCTTCGCCGTTGAATTCGGTTTCGATGCCCGCCATAATCTTGAGCAAAGTGGATTTACCCGCGCCGTTGGGACCCAAAACACCGATTTTCGCGCCGGGGAAAAACGACAACCAGATGTTGTTCAAAACCCGCTTCCCGCCGGGGTAGGTCTTGGACAGGTTTTTCATGACATAAATATACTGATAAGCGACCATAATCTTTCCTTTGTAGTCGTGAAGAGAAACGTTTAGCGGAACAAAAACAGGCTGTTGTAGTCAATGCCGTGATAGCGCGTTTCGCGCGGGGCGGGCAGTCTGTTCGCTTTTTCCAGCAATCCGCGGGATTTCAGAGTCCAGCGCAAATCGTCCAGCTGTTTTTGATATTCGGGGTTTTGCGCGGCAATGATTTTGAACCAGTGATAGGCGTCAATCGGATTATGCAGACGTTCGTACGGATCGGCGTACATAAACGCCAGCGGTTCCTGCGCCGCGTAATGACCCGCGTTCGCCGCCATAATCAAATACTTTTGCGCCAAGTACGAATTTTTGTCCCCCGCCAAGCCGTACAGATAAATCAGCCCGACGACGTATTGCGCGTCAATATCGCCTTTTTCGGCGCAGGGAAGCAAAAACTCCAAAGCTTGGGCATAGTTAGCCCGCTCAAACGCGTCGCGCCCGCGGTCGACATCCGTTCGCTCGGCGGTCAGCGTGTCGAAATCGGGAATGAAAATGCAGGCGGGCGTCAATGCCAAGACGGCGAAAAGGGCAATCTTTTTCAACATATTCAGCGTCCCCGCCCAGCCAAAAAGGCTTTGGTCAAAGCGGGATTCGGGCGCGCTTTGCCCAAATCGACGTTGACCGCAACAATATTGTTCAGGACGGATCGGTCCTCTTTCGTGCGTTTGTTCAATTCATGACGCAAAGCCGCATAATCCGAGGAGGTCATGTATGTTGTGTCCAGCAGAACGCGGACGGGTTCGTTTTCGCCCGTCAGTTTGTTGGGATAATCCTTGTCCAGCTGGCGCAAAATCGTTTCCGCGTTGCGCGGCGCGTCGAATTCCCATTTATCCGTTTTGGTCGGCGACAAAGGCGTTTTGACATCAATCGGATGCCCGTCGCCGTCGTAAAAATCGATGTATCCTTCTGTCGGGCGGGAAACGGGGGCTTTGATTTTGCCGTCCGTTTCGGCTTGGATGGCGGACATGGCTTCGCGGATGACTTTGGGTTCCGGATGCCCGCCGTGCGCGGGGTCGTTCGTCAGCGCCCCGAAGTTCGGATGATTCCGATAGCGGGCGGGAACGTCGTCCAAAGTGCGGATTTTCGATTGGTATTCCTGCATTCCCGCGGCGTTTTCCGCAGTCGGCGAACGGAATGAATCGGACATGGCAAACCTCTTTGAAAAAAAGCGATATTGAAAGCATTTTGAGCCATAAACCCTTGCTTGTCCAGAATTTTATGTCGGCGGCGGAAAGCGGGCTTGTTTCACGGCAAAAGATTTCTTATATTACGCTTGAAGATTAAAGAGGTTTCGGATGTTTCATTTTGTCGCGCCGCTGATGTTTTTGCTGTTGCCGCTGCCGTTGTTGATGCGCGCGGTTTTGCCGCGGGCGGACGCGCAAAACGACGATGCGCTGAAAGTCCCGTTTTACGCCGCGTTGAAAACTTTGCCCGAACGGCGCGCTTTTGCCGTGTTGGGCGGGGCGTCCGTGCGCCGTTTTCTGGCGTTGGCGGTGTGGGCTTTGCTGGTGTGCGCCGCCGCGCGTCCCCAATGGGCGGGCGAAGCGCAAAAAATCGAATCCGAAGGGCGGAATTTAATGCTGGTTTTGGACGTGTCGGGTTCAATGGCGGAACCCGATTTCGTGCTGAACGGTTCGCCCGTGCGCCGCTGGGACGCCGTGCAAGCGGTGGCGCGGCATTTTTTGAAAAAACGCGAAGGCGACCGCGTCGGCGTGATTTTGTTCGGAGAGCGCGCTTATTTATACACGCCGTTGACGTATGATTTGCAAACGGTTTCGACTTTGCTGGCGGAAGCGGATGTCGGCATGGCGGGACGGCAAACGGCAATCGGCGACGCTTTGGGGCTGGCTTTGAAAAATACGGTTGATTTGCCCGCCAAAAGCAAGGTCGTCGTTTTATTGTCCGACGGCGCGGCGAACGCGGGCGTGATGAAACCGCTGGAAGCCGCCGAAATCGCCAAAAAAGCGGGGGTTAAAGTGTATACCGTCGGGGCAGGTTCGGATACGGTTGAAATGGCGGGGCTGTTCGGAATGATGCAAATGCCGCGCGGCGACGAAATCGACGAGGAAACGCTGAAACAAATCGCGGCAATGACGGGCGGCAGGTATTTCCGCGCCAAAAATACGGCGGAGCTGGTGGAAATCTATGACGACATCAACGCGCTTGAACCCGTTAAAAACGACGCGGTGTTCGTCCGTCCCGTCAAGGAACTGTTCTTCGTTCCGCTTGCCGCCGCGTTTGCCTTGAGCGTTTTGGGCGCGGTGTCTTTTTTGATTAAAAGGGGGTAAACCATGCACTTTTTGCGCCCCGAATGGGCTGTTGCCGTGATTGTGTTCGCGCTTGTTCCCGTGATGGTGCGTTTCGCGCGTTCGGGTGCCGGAGCTTGGCGCAAAGTGTGCGACGCGCCGCTGTTGAACGCGCTGCTGGTCAAATCCAAAGCCCGCAGTTTGTTTCCGCAGCTGTTTTTGCTGAGCGTTTGCTGGGCGTTGGCGATTTTCGCGCTTTGCGGTCCGGCTTTTGAAAAGCTGCCGCGTCCGACCGTTAAAAAAGGCGCGGACGTTGTGTATTTGCTGGACATTTCTTCCCTGATGAGCGCGCAGGATTTAAAGCCGTCGCGCATGGAACGCGCGGTGTTCAAGCTGTATGATTTGCTGAAACGCAACGCGGGCAACCAAAGCGCGCTGATTTTGTATGCTCAGACGCCTTTTACCGCGGTTCCTTTGACGCCCGACGCCCGAATGATTGAAAGCCTGCTGCCGACGGTGAACATCGGTTTGACGGACGGCGGCGTGCCGAACCTTGCCGCCGCGCTGAACGAAGCGGGGGATTTGTTGCGCCAAGCCAAAGCCGTCAACGGACGGGCGGTTGTTTTGGGGGCGTTCGGCGATGCCAAAGCCGTCAAGGCGGCGGAGGCTTTGAAAAAAGAAGGATACGCGGTTTCGGTTTTGGGTGTCGGCACGCAGGATGGCGCGCCCGTTCAACTGGCAAACGGCAGTTTCGCGACCGTTAACGGACAGACGGTTTTGTCGACTTTGCCGGAAAAGGAACTGCGCCGTATCGCGCATGCGGGCGGGGGCGTGTACCGCACGATTTCTTTGGACGAATCCGACATTGACGCTTTGTCTGCGGTGGAAACGGACGGTGCTTCCGACCTGTCCGACGGTAAAATCAAAGCCGATGCGTGGAAGGACTTGGGCGTGTATGTTACCGCGTTGATTCTGCCGTTTATGGCGTTCGGCTTTCGCCGCGGGTGGCTGGGCGTTTTGATGTTGAGCCTTTTGCCCGCGAATGCTTTTGCGGGATGGTCGGATTTTTGGCAGCGCGAGGATTATAAAGCCGCCGTTCGTATGACGCAGGGGCAAAAGCCCGAATCCGCCGATGTGTTTTCGGATAACGCATGGAAAGGCGCGGCGCAGTACAAACTGGGCGATTATCAAGCGTCGTCGGATTCCTTTGCGCAAAGCGGCGGAACGGAAGAACTGTACAATTACGGCAACGCTTTGGCGCATGCGGGCAAAATTCAAGACGCGATTAAAGCGTACGACACCGTTTTAAAGCAAAATCCGAACCATGCGGACGCGGCTTTCAACAAAAAGTATTTGGAACAACAACAGCAACAAAATCAACAACAAAACCAACAGCAAAACAAGCAGCGGCAAAATCAAAACGGGCAGGAACAGCAGGATAGAAACGACCAAAAACAGCCGCAAAACAGCCAACAGAAAAGTCGGAATCAGTCGCAATCGAATGAACAAAAACGGCAAGACCAACGGCAACAGGCACAACAACAGGCGCAGCCGCGGGAACAACAACAGCGAAAACAGCAGGAACAGCGGCAAAAATCCGACCGCCGGCGCGACGGCGAAAAGCAAAAAGCTCCCCAATCCGAAGCCGAACGGCGCGAGGAAAAAGCCAAACAGGAACAGCGACAATGGTTGTCCGTCATTGACGACGATCCGTCGGGGCTTTTGCGCGAACGCATCCGCCGCCACAATTTGAACAGAAGGGCAAGATAATGAAAAAACTGTTTTTATTCTTTTGTTTGATTTTCTTTTCCGCGCCCGCTTTCGCGGATTTCAAGGCGACAATCAGCCGCACGACTTTGCCCGAAGGCGAAAGCTTTCAGCTGTATTTGCGCCAAAACGGCGATGCGGAACAGCCCGATGTTTCCGTTTTGAACAAGGATTTCACCGTCGTCGGTCAGCGCAAAAGCTATAAAACCAGCATTATCAACGGCAAAGCCGAACGCTACAGCGAAAATATTTTGACCTTGATTCCCAAAAAGACGGGAAAAGTCGAATTGCCCGCGATTTATGCGGGAAAAGAACACACTTCCCCCGCGACGCTGACTGTCGTTCCGGCGGGGACGGCTTTGCCCGCTTCGGCGACGCTTGCGCAAAAACAAGCCGCGCAGGCAAAGGTGTTCCTGCGCGCCGTTCTGTCCGATGAAAAGCCTTTTGTCGCTCAGCAGGTCGCTTACACGGTCAAACTGTACACGCACGAAGACACCGTTTTGCTGGACGGCAGTTTGACGCCGCCCCAAGCCGACGGCGTTTCCGTCGAACAATGGGGCGATATGCGGCGATCCAAAACTTTGGTGAACGAAGAGCCGTACAACGTGCTGGAATACCGTTTCTTGCTGTTTCCCCAGAAAAGCGGAAAAATCGTTTTGACGGCGCCGCGTTTCCAAGGCGCGGTCAGCGACCCGTCGG
>ERZ1026860.817-NODE-817-length-17952-cov-4.220763_pt1 | contig 17952 bp, 13 predicted proteins | sample MGYA00380160_ERZ1026860 | MGnify/ENA primary metagenome ERZ1026860 (study PRJEB33269, sample SAMEA4719796) | human gut metagenome | biome: human-associated habitat; feature: organic feature; material: feces | place: Cameroon | collected 2013-10 ... | reverse complement strand
TTCGCAGGCTGGGCGGCGTCGAACATCCTGCTTGCCGCCGCGGCTGTTTTCAGGCTGAAACGGAGACCGTCATGAATATCCGCCAACTGCTTGCCTGTTTGAACATCTGTATTTTCGCCCCCGAACTGGAACGCCCGCTTCAATCCGCCGCCCGCCGAAACGGCGCTGCGGAATCCGCCGCCCGCAAAGTGCTGAAAGCCGTCCTGTGCGCCGCCGCCGTTTACGGCACGGCAATACTGTACAAAGACAACCCCGACAACGGCATAAAGCTGATTTGTCTTTTGTCTTTAATCGGAACGGCGGGGGCTTTGTTTCCTCCGCGGCATTTTTCGCACGGTTTTTATATTGCTTTGTCATTCGCCCTGCCCGTATTTGAAACGGCGGACGCCGTCGGACGGCTGTTCGGCAGCACTTTTGCCGCCGATTCCGTTTTGCCCGAAGCCGCAACGGTCATTCAAGCGCTGGCGTTGTTGATTGTTTTGTGGCGCGATATGGATTTGAAAGAAAAAACGCTTGCCGCTTTGCTGTTTTGTTCGATGTTCGCGCTGTTTCGGTTTCCGGGAACGGGAGCCGCAAACGCCGCCGTTGTGTTCTCGACCGCTTTTTTCACAAATGCGGCGGCGGCGGGAATTTCGGCGGCTGTTCTGTTCTGCCTGTCGTTTTTTGCCGCACTGCTGAGTGCTTCCCTGCCGCTTGATGCGGCGGCGGCTGCCACTCTGCTCATCGGCGCGGTGGCAAAGCTGGCATCCCGAAAAATCGGAGGCAACAAATGAACAACCGTATTTTCCGTCAAATCGCTTTTTTCGCCGCAGTCGGCGTGCTGGGCGGACTGTTCGCCCGAAACCGCGCGGTATACAACGCGGAAAACACGCTTTTGCTGCCCGTTGAAATCGCTTCCGTCGTTCAAAAAGGCGCGGAAAAGACCGTCCGTTTGCGCTACCGCACTTTGATTCCGCCGTCCGCCGTATCGGAATCGGGCGGAAAGATTCTGGTGTCCAAAGACGGCATCGGCGCCGTTTCGTTTTTATCGGTTTACGACCCCGCCAAACCTTTGCGAACGCGCGAATACGTACTGAAATATTCCATTGTTTACGACAAAGGCGTTCCCGCCGTCCGTTTCGGCAGAACATCCCTTACCGTTCCCGCCGGCACGAAAGAAAACAAAGCCGCCTATGCCGTCGTAAAAGCCGACAAAGACGGACGGACGGCTTTAATCGGGCTGGCGGACAAAAACGGGCGCGCCGTAAAGCCGATGTAAAAAAATCAGATGTCGAACAAATCGCCCTGTTCTTCGTTGGCGACCGAATCGTCGGATTCGTATACGGGGCTGTAGGGGAAATGCTTGGCACAGCGCGGTTCGTACAGTTCCTCCGCCCCCAATTCGATTGAACCGCCCTGTCCCGTACGCTTGTGCGTATAAATGGCGTGTTCGTTGCATACGGCGCAGCGGGCTTTAAGCTGAGTATTGCAGTCGGCAAAAGCTTTCAATTTGGAAACGATGTCGAACGCTTCGCCTTTCCAGTTCATATCCAGTCCGCAGCAAACAACGCTGATTCCGCGATTCATCAGCGTTTTGATGCACGCCACGACATCCCCGCCGAAATACGGTTCGGTGAAAAACTGGATTTCGTCAAAGAACACGGCTTTGGCTTTGCCGATGGCTTCGGAGCTTAAAATCTCGTCCGTATTGCTCAAATTGAAAGCGGCGGCGGCGACTCCGTCATGGGTTTTGATTTCGCAAATGCCGTAGCGCGTATCGAACGACGGTTTTATCAGCACCATTTCGTCCTTGAATTCGCGCGCTTTTTTCAGCAAAGCGGACGTTTTCCCCGCAAACATCGGTCCCGCTATGACTTCCAGACTGCCCCGCATATCATTCCCCTTTCAAGGCGTTGAACATCGGGGCAGGATTACGGATAAAAAACCGTCTGTAAAGCAAAAAAACTCAACCCCGCGCAAACGCTTGCTTTCGGACGCGATTGAAAAGTTAACGCGAAAAAGGGCTTGGAAAAACGTCGGCGGATGTTGTATATTTCATTTTGATTACACCTAGTAACTAAAGAGGGCAAAAATGATTACGGAAGGCATCACTATCACCGCCGCGGGAATGGGCGGAGTCTTCTTGTTTTTGCTGCTTTTGGTTTGTGCGATGTACGCGCAGGCATGGATTTTCGACTATTTGGGCATTGCGGACGAAACGGAATCGGATACCGCCGATTCCGCCGATGACGATGCCGCCGTTGCCGCCGCCATCGCACTTAAAATCAAAAACGGTTAAAACAGAACACAGCAAGGATTCAAAACTATGGCTAAAAAAGTTGTCAATTTTATGTGTACCGCCTTTCGCGACGGTTTCCAGTCCGTTTTCGGCATGCGCGTTTTGCCGAAAGACTACCTGCCCGTCGTCGAAGCGGCAAAAGACGCGGGCATCCGCTACTTTGAAGCGGGCGGCGGCGCGGCGTTCCAGTCCGCTTTCTTTTACTGCAACGAAAACGCTTTCGACGTGATGGACCGCTTCCGTCTGGCGGCGGGTCCCGACGCGAACCTGCAAACGCTGGCGCGCGGCATCAACGTCGTCGGACTGGATTCGATGTCCACCGATTTAATCAAACTGCACGCCAAGCTGTTCAAAAAGCACGGCATGACCACCATTCGCAACTTTGACGCTTTGAACGATCCGCAAAACCTGATTGTCAGCGGACAGGCGATTGTGGACGCGGGATTGAAACACCAGCTGACCATTACGATTATGTCTTTGCCCCCCGGATGCACGGGCGCGCACGACCCCGATTTCTACGAACAGCGTTTGCGCGCCGTTCTGGATGCCGAAGTGCCGTTCGATTCCCTGTGCTTGAAAGACGCGTCCGGCACCTGCACGCCCGCGATTGTGCATGAAACCATCAAACGCATGCGCAAACTGACCGACAAACCGATTTCGTTCCACACTCATGAAACGGCGGGAACGTCCGTTTTGTGCATCATGTCTGCTTTGGAAGCGGGCGCGGACACGGTTGACGTATCCATGGCTCCCGTTTCGGGCGGCACTTGCTCGCCCGACATTCTGACGGTCTGGCACGCTTTGCGCGGCACGGATTTCGTTATGGACGTCAACGTCGACAAAGTCCGCGAAACCGAAGAAATGCTGAAAGAAGCCTTGAAAGACTACCTGTTGCCGCCCGAAGCGACGAAAGTCGATCCGCGCGTGCCTTGGTCGCCTTTGCCGGGCGGCGCGTTGACCGCGAACACGCAAATGATGCGCGACAACGGCATTTTGGACAAGTTCCCCGCCGTCGTCGACGCAATGGAGGAAGTCGTGCGCAAAGGCGGCTACGGCACGTCGGTCACGCCCGTGTCGCAGTTCTACTTCCAGCAGGCGTTCAACAACGTCATGCAGGGTCCGTGGAAGAAAATCGCCGAAGGCTACGGCAAAATGGTTCTGGGTTATTTCGGCCGCACGCCGCACGCCCCCGATCCCGAAGTCGTCAAAATCGCGTCCGAACAGCTGGGACTGCCTCCGACGACGGAATCGCCTTTGGCCATCAACGACCGCAACCCGAACAAACAAATCGCCCACTTCAAGCAGATTTTGGCGGACAACGCCCTGCCCGAAACGGACGAAAACATCTTTATCGCGGCGGCTTGCGGCGACAAAGGCATCAATTTCTTGAAAGGCAACGGCAAAATCGGCGTCCGCTACAAGGAAAAACCCAAAGCCGCCGTTACGTCGGGCAACTTTGACGTTCAAGTCAACGGAAAAGCCTACAAAGCGTCTTTGGACGGCGACACGGTTACCGTCAACGGCAAAAAATACACCGTCACCGTCGGCGAAGCGAAAGCCGCCGCAACCTCGGCTTCGACAGGTGCGGAAACGGCGGTCACGGCTCCCGTCCCCGGAACGGTGATGAAGCTGACGGTCGCCGTCGGCGACACCGTGAAAAAAGGTCAGCCCGTCGCCATGATTGAAGTGATGAAAATGGAAAGCCCGATTCCCGCCCCCGCGGACGGAACGGTATCCAAAATCACCGTTCAAAAAGGCGATCAGGTCAAAACGGGTCAAACCCTGATGACTTTGGCGTAAGGAGCGGACCATGGAAAAATCGTTTTTGCATGCCGAACGCCGCCACAAATTCATTATGTGGTCGGTCGTCGTTGTATTGGCTTTGTTTTCCGCAATCAACGTCCTGCGCGTTGCGATGCAGGGCAGTCTGGGCGAATGGTGGGACGGCTATATGGCGACCCACGACACCGTCGCCCAGCTGGTGAAATCGACGGGCTTGTACGGCTTCTTGTCGGAACACGCTTTGCCGACCGCCCCCGATATGATTGTGTCCATGGGCGTCGGTCAGTTCATTATGATCGGCATTTCGCTGGTGCTGATTTATCTGGCGATTGCCAAAGGATTCGAACCGCTGTTGCTGATTCCCATCGGATTCGGCGGACTGCTGTCGAACGCGCCGTTCGCGGGCGTGTCCGAAGTCGTTGACGGCACGACGGGATTTTTGCTTTACATCTACAACTTGGGCATTGCTCCCCCCAGCATTTTCCCGCTGCTTATCTTTATGGGCATCGGCGCGATGACGGACTTCGGTCCGATGATTGCGAATCCGAAAGTCGCCTTTTTGGGCGGCGCGGCGCAGTTCGGCATTTTCTTCACGCTGGTCGGCGCTTTGGCGATGACCGACTGGGGACTGGTCAACTTCACCGTTCCGCAGGCGGCATCCATCGGCATCATCGGCGGCGCGGACGGTCCGACGGCAATCTTTTTGACGGGCAAGCTCGCCCCCGAACTGATGGGCGCGATTGTGGTCGCCGCGTATTCGTATATGGCTCTGGTTCCCATTATCCAGCCGCCCATTATGCGCGCCTTGACCACCGTTGAAGAACGCAAAATCAAAATGAAACAGCTGCGCACCGTTTCGCGCAAGGAAAAGATTATCTTCATTTTCCTGGTTCTGCTGTTGTGCATCCTGCTGATTCCGTCAGCCGCTCCGCTGATGGGCATGCTGATGTTCGGCAACCTGCTGAAAGAAAGCCAAGTCGTTGATCGTTTGGCGAAATGCGCGGCGAACGAACTGTGCAACATCGTCACGATTTTCATCGGCTTGACCGTCGGATCGAAATTGTCGGCGGACAAATTCCTTGCCCGCGAAACGCTGGGGATTCTGGTTCTGGGCTTGATTGCGTTTTCGATTGCGACCGCGTCAGGCGTGATTATGGCGAAACTGATGAATCTGGTCAGCAAGGAAAAAGTCAATCCGCTGATTGGCGGCGCGGGCGTTTCCGCCGTTCCGATGGCGGCGCGCGTTGCTGACAAAGTAGCGCGTGAAGCCGATCCGCAGAACTTTATTTTAATGCACGCGATGGGTCCGAACGTTTCGGGCGTCATCGGTTCGGCGGCTGCCGCGGGCATTTTGCTGGCGATGTGCGGATGACGACAAAAGCCCAAGCATTCGGTTTGTTTTTGCAGGAAAAGTATTCGGAAGCCCTTGACGCTTTCCGCGATTTGGCGACCGAAGACTTTTCCATGCGAAGCAATCAAGCGCTGTGCGCCGCACACTTGGGACATCCCGACTGGCAGACAACGGATTTGTTGTTGGACAATACGGATAAACTGTCCGCCCCCGCGTTCCTTTATCTGGCAGAGGTTTTTCTGGCGTCCGAAAACGCGCCGCAAGCGCTGAAGTTCGTTGACACGGCTATTGCCAAAGCCCCCGACAATATCCAAGCGTATCTGACGCGAATCGATATTTTGGAAGAATTGGGCGACGGCGACGGAATTGCCGAAACGCTGAAGCGGATTTTTCCAAAATATGCCGGCGACGCGCGCGTTTTGTGCGAAGCCGCGGGATACGCCGCGCATTACGGCGAATTCGAACAAGCGCGCTATCTGCTGAAAAAAGCGCTGAAAAACAACCGCTTGTACACGATTTGTCAAGAAGACTTTTACGATTTCTTTCTGACCATGAGTCAGGAACGGCTGTTGCTTCCTTTTGCAAAAGAAGCGCACGACCGTTTTCCGAACCGTCCCGAACCGCTGTATGCCGTCGCGGTTGCCTCGGCTTTGACGGGCGCGACGCAGGAAGCGGACAAATACTTTCAGCAGTTGTCGCGGCTTTACGATGTTATGCCCGACAAGCTGAAATCCATGTGGGCGGATGCCTTGTTCGGGTGTCGCGAATACAGCCGCGCGTTTGATATGGCGAAAAGCATTTCCGCCGATTACGCATTCCAAGACGGAATCAAGACTTTCCTGCGAAAAACGCTGTATTTGATGCGGCAAACCAATCCCGCCGAAGCGCGCGAACGGGCGGAAAAATGGCGGCGGGAAAATCCCGACGATCCGATGATTGCCCACTATTGCGCGGCGATTGCGGGGGAAACGGAAAAACCGACTCCGCCGCCCGAAGTGATGCAGCGTTTTTTTGATGAATTCGCGGAAGATTTCGAGGATGTCTTGATTGCCAACCTGCATTACAAAGGCGACGAATTACTGCAGGCGGCTTTGATTGAAGCGGGAACGAAAAAAAAGAGCTTTTCATCCGTTTTGGACGCGGGATGCGGAACGGGGCTGATGGCTTCGGTACTGAAGCCGTACTTAAAATCGGATGCCGCGTTGACGGGCGTCGACGTTTCGGGGCTGATGCTGGACGAAGCCCGCAAAAAAGCGGTCTATACAACGCTGGTTCAGCAGGATATTGTTTCGTACTGTCAGGAAAACGCTGAAAAATTCGATTGTATCGTCTGCATGGACGTTTTGTCTTATTTCGGCAGTCTGCTTCCCGTGTTCAAAGCGTTCGCCAACGCGCTGACGGACAAAGGAACGGCTTTCTTTTCCGTTTTGACGACCAACGACACCGGCTTTGTTCTGCAGTCGGGCGGTCAATACAAACATTCGCCCGCGTTTGTGGCGGAATGTCTGGACATCGCGGGACTGAAAGTCCTGTCGTCCGCCGAAGGCACTCTGCGTTATGAACTGGACGCCCCCGAAAAGTGTCTGGTATACCGCATAGGCAAAAAATGAATTCCCTTATCGAACAAATCAATACCGCCAATCTGACGGGAGATTTCGACACGGCTTTGCGGCTGTGTGATTCCGCGCTGAGCGAAAATCCCGAAAACGCGTCGTTTTTAATCGGAAAAGGCAACGCACTGTTCGGATTGAAGCGCTGTGAGGAAGCGATTGCCGTTTATCAATCCGCCGCAAAAGCGGATGAAACGGACGCTCTGCCGTGGGCGAATCTGGCGGGCGTCTATTATGAACAGCGCAAAACCGACGACGGACTGGCCGCCTGCGCCGAAGCCTTGAAGCGCGACCCCGAAAACGTCAACGCCTTGATCCATCGGGGCAATCTGCAAATGCAAAGCAACGATTTCGCCGCCGCCCTTGCGTCATACGAAACCGCCGAAAGAAACGCCCCCGCGGATGCTTTGGTTTTGTTCAACAAAGCCAACGCTTTGACTGAACTGAACCGTTTGGACGAAGCGGAAGCGGTTTTGAACGACCTGATCCGTAAAAATCCGGATGATGAAGACGTGCTGTACGCTTTGGCGAGCGTGCTGGAAAAAGACGAAAAATTCGACCAAGCCGCCCGAACTTATCTGCGTTTGCTGAAAATCCGCGAAAGTGCCGTCCTGCACATCACTTTGGGCGGATGCCTGTACAATATGCTGCTGAAAAACGAAGACATCCTGCCCGTCTTGGACGATTGGCTGACCGCGTTTCCGAACAATCCCGTCGCTTTGCACACCTTGAAAACGGCGGACAGGCTGAACCCCGCGAAACGCGCGGCGGCGGACTATGTGTCGGAACTGTTCGACGCGTTCGCCGATTCTTTTGATTCCGTTCTGAAAGGGTTGGATTACCAAGCCCCCGCCCTGATTGCCGAAAAGGCGGCGGAAATCGTTTCAAACCGCCCCTCGGTTTTGGACTTGGGGTGCGGCACGGGACTGTGCGGCGTCGAATTGAAAAAACGGTTGGAGCCGTCTTGCTTAACGGGAATCGATTTGTCCGACGGCATGCTGGAAAAAGCGCGCGCCCGAAAAATTTACGATGAACTGCGGCAAGCCGACATTACCGTTTTTTCCCGCGAAAACGCGTTCGATTTGGTCGTCAGCGCGGACGTTTTGACTTATCTGGGCGATTTGTCCGCCGTGTTCGAAAACGTCAGAAAATCGCTGAAAACGGGCGGATACTTTGTTTTGACCGTATCCGAAAACACCGAACACCCCGACAAATACGAAATGGAACTGTCGGGACGGTTCACACACGGCGAAAATTACATCCGCAAAACGCTGGCGGGGTTTGAAATCCGCACCCTTTCCCGCGTCGAACTGCGCAAGGAATTGAACGAGCCGGTCATGGGGCTGCTGGTCGCCGCGCGCAAAATTTAACCGCTTGCGTTTTAGGCTCGAAGCCCTTAATAATAGCGTACTCAATCATCATTTTTATAAAGAGGGTTACATGACATCCGAACACGTCAGAATCAGAGTTTTTTCAAAACAATGGTTTGAAAATCTCATCAACAACGAAGCCACCAGCGGTTTGATTATGATTTTCGCCATGATTGCCGCTATTGTTTGCGCCAACACGTCCGCCCGCGAACCCGTCGCGCATTTTTTGGAAACGCAGGTAACCCTCGGCGTCGGAACGGCGATGTTCACGAAATCGATTGAATGGTGGGTCAACGACGTTTTGATGGTGTTCTTTTTCCTGCAGGTCGGTTTGGAATTGAAACGCGAAATGACCGAAGGCTTTTTGTCCGACATCCGCCAAGTGCTGGTGCCGTGTCTGGCGGCGTTGGGCGGCATTTGCTGTCCCGCGATTATTTACGCGATTATCAACCGCGGATCGTCTTATATGAACGGATGGGCGATTCCGACCGCGACCGATATCGCGTTTGCGATTTGCGTTTTGATGCTGGTCGGACGCCAAATTCCGCAAGCCGCCAAAATCTTTTTGCTGGCGATTGCGATTTTTGACGACTTGGGCGCGATTATCATCATCGCCCTGTTCTATAACCAAGGTGTTTACCTGTCGTTATTGGGCTTTGCGTGTATTGCCTGCTTTGTGCTGTATCTGCTGAACAAAATGCAAGTTACGAACTTTCTGCCGTACCTGATTATGGGCGTTGTTTTGTGGTATTGCTTCCTGAACGGCGGGATTCACACGACGATTGCGGGCGTGGTTGTCGCCATGGCGTACCCGATGCGCGTCAAAAGCACGGGCGAATCGCCGCTGAACCGATTGATGAAAGTCCTGAAGCCGTGGGTTGACTTTTTGGTTTTGCCCGTATTCGCTTTTGCCAGCGCGGGGCTGTATCTGGGCGGCGTTACTGCGGCGACATTCACCCACTCTTTGACTCTGGGCATTATATTCGGGCTGTTTTTCGGAAAACAAATCGGCATTTTCTTTACAACGTGGGCGCTGATTAAAATGAAACTCGCATCGTTTCCGAAAACGGTTACTTTATTGGACTTGTACGGTGTAGCGGTCGTCGCGGGCATCGGCTTTACCATGGCTTTGTTCGTCGGCAAGCTGGCTTTGCCGGGCGAAGCGATGCAGCAGGAAATCCGTCTGGGCGTGATTTGCGGTTCCGTTTTGTCGGCACTGTTCGGCGCGGTCGTGTTCCGCTACGGACGCGAATTGCAGCGGCTTTATTTCAAGCTGACGAAAAAAGCGGAATGACCCGAAAGGGGATAGCCTGAAGTGAACTGTACCCCGAAAATTGGACAGTAAAAAAGTCCCGAAGATTGCGATAGCAATTTTCGGGATAATTTTTTAACTTTAGACCAACAGGAAAGGATACTGCAATGCCCCGCGCGCCCGCGCCGCGACCGCCGCGAATTTTTATCGCCTCCTCCTCCGCCACCCATGCCGCCCGAAGAAGCGGGCGGCTGATAAAAAAACTTTACGAATCAAAGCGGTATCCGTTTCGGAGCCGCTTTTTTTCCGCCTCTGCCACATTTGCAGCAATTTTGCCACAATTACCACAACTGCGTCCTAATTTCGCCACAATTGTGTGTTACACTTAAGATGGGAAAGTTTTAAAACGTTTTTGGGAGGATATTTCCATGAAAAAATCATTCATCCTTTTGGCAACGGCGTTTTTATTAAACGCATCGGTTGCCAAATCTTCCTCATCACCGCCGCTTTTAGATGATTCCGCTTCGTTCCGCATCGCAAAAAGCGTAAAGCTGGGATACGGAGAGGATAGCAGCGGCGTTACCCCTTCTCTTAACAAGAAACCGAAAGATGTTGATTTCAACGTCTGTTCATCGGATAACCACTGCCTTGCGACGCAAAAATGCGTTAACGGAAAATGTGTGGATTTGTGTACATCAACGACGTGTTCGGGCGAAACACCGGATTGCGAAGCCAAAGACCACTCTTTCACCTGCAAATGCACTGAAACATCGTGCGGCAAAGGCAAAGAATGCGTTGACGGCAAGTGCGAACCCTGCGAAGAAGGCACTGCATGCAACTGCGAAGGCAAAAAAGTAATCGACAGTTCGGGCAAATGCGTTTGCCCCGCTGGGTTAAGCTGTTCGGCGGGTCAATACGTCAGCGGCGACTGTTCATGCAAAAACTGTCTGAAGGACGACACCAGCAGCGATAAATGCGGATGTCCCGGCAACACCGTTCCCAACGGTTCGGGCGGCTGTTATTGTAAAACGCCTCTGTCTTGCGACGCGGGCTATTCGTTCGACGCTTCGAACACCTGCGAATGCGTCCCCTGCACGGACAACGCTTCGTGCGACAAGCCGTGTCCTGAGGGAACAGTCCCGACGGCGGACGGATGCAAAGCGTACGCATGCGCCACGGATGACGACTGCGCCGCCGGCAACCGTTGTGAAAACGGCGGAACAGAAAACGCCGAATGTGTGCCGTGCGGTAAAAACGAACAATGCCGTTGCCCCGACGGTCAGCTGTCCGACGGAACGGGCAAATGTCTGCCCGTCGTTTGCAAAACGGGATTGATTTGCAGCAACACGGTGACCGAACAATGCTGTGATGCGGGAATGCAGTGCGTCAACCCCGACACGGTTGAATCGTACTGCGCGGCGGGTGAACCCGGAACACAAGGAACCTGCCCTGACGGATATCTGATTGACGATACGGGTGCTTGTGTAAAGCCCGCATGCAAAACAAACAACGATTGTAGGGCGGGAAAATACTGCAAAAACCCCGGGAAAGTAAACGCTGAGTGCGTCCCGTGCGTCAAAGGCGAAACCTGCACCTGCACGGGCGGCATGGTTGCCGATGGCAACGGCGGCTGTATGTTCGGCTGTGAATTTTCAACGGCTTCGGCATGTCGGTCAGGAACGCCGAATTGTTCGAACTGTGCATTGACGGGCGGATGCTACGTTTGTTCGTCGTGCAATACGGGCTATGAAATCTCGGGCGGGAGCTGTACTGCCAAAACCTGCCCGCCGGGGACTTCGACCTATCCAATTTGTTCCATGGGACAAAAAACGGTAAATACATCCAGCTATTCCGGATCGCAAGTTTGCAAACAATGCGTCAACTGCGCAGCGGGCGAACAATGCAGTTGTCCCAACGGCAAAGTCGCCGACGGAAACGGCGGTTGCAAAAGTACAGATCCGTGTGCGGACGTAACTTGCGAGGGCGGAAAAGTGTGCTCAAACGGAACATGCGTCTGTCCGTCGGACAAACCGTATTGGGTGAGCGGACAATGCCGTGAATGCCCGTCGGGAAAAGTTTTCGTTCTGAATCAATGCGTTCCGGATAAAACATGTGCCGAATACGGAGAAGAACAAGGCGAATATTGGTATTCTTCCTTTGATGGTTGGCACGCCAGTTGTCCGGACGATCGTCCCAAACCTGCGCCTACCGGCGTAATAGGTTCGGATGGATCTTGCAACAAATGTGTAGCCAATGTAACTATAGGCGGCGCTACCACTCCTGGCGGCTTTACGCCTCAGGGTAACTGCGCCGGCAATCAGCTTTCATGCAATTTTGGCGGATCTTCGGTCTGCTGTCCGTACAGTACGAAGGGCTGCAAAGAATACGAAAACGACTGCCAAGTCAATGCTTACGGGACGCTTGCCACCACATGCAGATGCATGGGAACAAGTATGCCGTAAAATATCAAGGCGGGGGTAATTCCCCGCCTTTTTATAACGTCCGCAGCAACAACCTGCTATAACATGCAAGGACGGCTACGCCATAAAAGGCGGCGGCTACTGCTATAAATGCTCCGGCAACTGCCGTTATCCTTAACAACCTTGTCATAAAAAAGAGGGGGTACAGTTCACAGTTCAAAGCTCTCCCCTTTTTCATCCATCGGACAGATTGCCGCGGCGGCGGTTTATTCCTACTTTTATTTTAAAGTGAAAGGAGGGATTAAAATGCTGCAGCTTCGATCGACGAACGACCGCGGAACGACCAAGCTCGGCTGGCTGAACAGCCGCCACACGTTTTCGTTTGCGGACTATTACGACCCTGCGCAAATGGGATTCGGCGACTTGCGCGTCATTAACGACGACATCATCGCACCCAAAGAAGGCTTTGCCGCTCACCGCAACAACAACATGGAAATCGTAACCGTCATGCTGTCGGGCAGTTTGGAATACAAAGACAACATGGACAACAAAAACTTGCTGCTGCCGGGGGAAATTCAGCGCGTATCGGCGGGAACGGGCGTGATTCACAGCGAATACAACCCGTCTTTGACCAAACCCGCGCACGTTTTGCACATCTGGATTGTTCCCGACAAAAAGAATCTGCTGCCCGATTGCGAATTGAAAACCTTTCCGCGTTCGGAATTGTTCAACAACATCTGCTTGATTGTGTCGCAGGGCGGAAAGAAAGGCTCGCTTCACATCAACCAAAACATCAACATCTACCAAATGATTTTGGAAGAAGCGCGCCCCGTCTTGTTCAATTTGAGCATGGGACGCATGATTTGGGTTCAAATCGCCCAAGGCAGCGCCGAAGTCAATTCCCTGTATCTGAAAGCCGGCGACGGATTGGCAATCACCGACGAAATGGGCGTCGCCGAAATCAAAGCGCTGGAAGATCAAACCAACATTTTGATTTTTGAAATGTTTTCCTGAAAAAAGCCGAAGCCGATTTTTCGGCTTTTTCTTTTTTTAACGTTTGCAGTTCTCCGACCGATTGTTTATTCTTGATAAACCGTTTTGATTGTATAAGGTCGGAAAGATGTCTTTGAAACAAAAAATCGTTGGTGCCGTTCTTTTGGCTTTTTTTGCCGTGGGAGGTTTTGTCCTGACCCGCCCGCTCAAACCAAAATATCCGTGGTACGAAACCGTTTCCATGTACCATATGCTGGTCAAAAGCTTTTACGATGCCGACAACGACGGCAAAGGCGATTTGCGGGGATTGATTAAAAAGCTGGACTATATCCAATCCCTGAACGTCAACACGCTGCACATGCTGCCGATTACGCCCGCGCTGAACAACCCCGACATGCCGCGCAGTCATTACGGCTATGAAATCACGGATTTCAAAAACATTCATCCCGACTACGGCACGCTGGACGACTTCAAGACTTTAATCAAAGAAGCGCACAAACGCGGAATTCACGTTGTTTTGGACTTTATTACGACGGTTATTTCCGTTCAGCATCCTTTTTTCCAAGACATTCTGCACAACCCGAACAGCCGTTATAAAAACTGGATTATCCGCGCGGACTCCGTCCCCGAAGGATTGTGGATGAACTTTAACGATTACAGCGAACAGTTCGAATCCAAAGCGTGGAAGCCGCTGCCGCATGGCGGGTATTACTATTCGCTGTGGGGGGATTCGCCGTATCTGGACTACCATAATCCGGAAGTGCGCGATTACATCCTGTCCGTGATTGATTTTTGGCTGGATTTGGGGGTCGACGGGTTCCGCATCGACGCGACCAAGCATTTGTTTATCAACGGTCCGGGACAAAGCAAACAGTTTCATCAGCCCGAAAACTTTGAATTTTGGCGTCAGCTGCGCCGACATATCACCGATAAATACGGAACGGACAAAGTGCTTATCGCCGAAACCATTCCCATCCCGAACAATATCGAATATGTCGCCCCCGATCGCGCCATGTTTGATTTGATGTTTGATTCGACGTTTATCAATGACGTGTATCCGTACCGTGAAACGGATTTGGATTTGCTGTATTCTGCGCCGTATCTGCATTCGTTTTTCGATAACAAAGAAGTTTTCAAAACCACCAAACTGAAAGACCGTCTGGTCTACCATTCCGACCACGACGGCGCCAGAATCGCAACCCGCCTGTCCCATCCGACGGACGAACAGCTGAAACTGGTCGGCTCTGCTTTGATTTTAACGCCGGCGCACGTCAAAATTTTTGCAGGCGACGAAATCGGCATCAAGGGCTTTACCCCGTTTGAACCGTTCAAAGACAAATGGTTTCACGCCACATTGGCTTCAATGGCGTGGGATGCTTCCAAAAACGGCGGCTTTACGCAATCGGATTATCCCGTCATTCCAATTACGGACGATTATCTTTCCCAGAACGTCGCGCGTCAGGAAAAATCGAAAGATTCCCTGTTGAACCATTACCGTGCTTTGTTCAAGCTGAAAAAAGACTACCCGCAATACTTTTTCAAAGGCACGCGAAACAGCCTGCCGACCAATAATGACAAAGTCTATGCGTATTTAAACGTCAACGGCGATTCGGCAGCTCTTGTCGTGATGAATTTGGACAACCGTCCCGCCGCGTTCGAAGCGGCTTTGCCGATTATGACAAGCGCGACAAAAATACGCCAAATCTTCGGCGAAAAACTGAATTTGACCCATGCTGGCGAAAGCTTGTCCGCCAAAGAGTTAAAGCCGTATCATACTTACGTTTTCGAAGTTTTAAACGCCGATACGACCCAGCTGACCCCGCTGGATCCGTCAGCCTTGCCGTCCGAAAGCGTTGCTTTGGGATCAACGGTTGTCAGCAAGCCGAACACCGCTTACAGATTGGAAGACGCCACCGCGGAACATTTCCTGCGCTTGAAACAAGGACAGGGTGTTGTGTCGTTTACGCTGCTTGAACAGATAGAGGACAATGCCGTCCCGATGTTTTCTCAGCGTGTCGATACGGACAAAGGCGATGTTCTGATTCCCGTTGTCAATTACAATCCTGTTTTGGTGTTCAATCAATCCAAACCCGTTCATTTTGAATACACCTTTGCCAGCAGCGAAGATATGTTCGCAGACAAGCTGACCAAAGTCGCCGAAAACCCGAAAAACGACAGTTTGCGCGCGCTGTGGACGGGAAAAGACGATAATTTCCTGTATTTCAAAATCGACAAAGCAGGGTACGCTTTGCAGGAAAACAACGGACTGGACTTCATTTTGCTTCTGAACAACGAACCCGCCCGAAAGACGACGCAAAAGCTGTCGTTCTGGCGCCTGCCCGAAATCACTTCGCGCGGGACGTTCAACGCTTATGCCTTGTTTGAACGCCACATCAAAACGGGACGTTTCCAAATCGGCGTCAATGCCATGCGCCCCATGGGAATTTCCGCGTCGAACCAAGCTTTCGTCTATGAAACGAACAACGCGTTTTACGCGGTCGTGTCGCGCCGCATTTACGACGGCGACAATATCAAAGTTGCGCCTTTTGTTTGGAGCGCGGGCGGAAATTGGGGCGATACGCCGCCTGTGGGAAAACCCGTTCCGATTGTCGAACGATTGACGGCTTTTCCCGATAAAGCTTACAAGCCCGCCGTTATCGAAGACTGGCTGGACGTCAAATAATGACAAAAAAAATGCTCTTTTCCGTTGCGCTGTTCTGGACCGTGCTGTTTCTAATCAATTTCGGACACAGCGCGGGATGGGCGGGCGTTTATTCCGTTTTGATTGAAAAAATCGGGGCGAACGCGCTGACGGATTTCTTTTTGTATTCGGCTTTGGGCGGATTCGCGCTGAATATGGGACTGATGTTTTTCGCCGACGTGCTGAGCAGTGAAAAACTGGTTCAGTTTTCGTTTGTATCGTTCATCGCGGTTTTGGGCGCGGACTTGTTCCTGCTGGCGGCTGAAGAGTCTTTTGACGCGGACGTGTTCAAAGGGCTGCTGATTTTTCTGGCGGTGCTGATTATCGCCGTGCCGTCCGTGTATATCATTCAAACATGGAATTTGATAAACAAAACGTTCACTCCGAAAAGCGGCGCGACTGTTTATCCGATTTTGGCGACGGCGCCGATTATCGGCAATATGACGGGCGGCGGCGCCGCGCATTTCATTCCCAAACATTTCCCGACGGAAGCTTTGATTTGGTCGTGGGGGGGATGCATTGCCCTTGCCGTCATTGCGACGTTTGTTTTGAACAAATCCGTCCGGCGGCTGAACGACAAAGCAACGGAACGCGTCAACAAAAAAGAATTGCTGGAAAATTTCAAAGAAGGCTTCCGCCACTACAAAAAATCGGCTTTTGCCCGTGATTTAAGCATGGTCTTTATGTCGTTTTGGCTGGTCTGCACGATTGTCGATTTCTGTTATGCGGGAACGCTGAAGCAAACCTACACCACCAGCGAAGAAATGGCGTCGTTTTACGGCGGATACACGGGCGCGGTCAATTTTTCGGCATTGTTCATTCAGCTGTTTTTGGGAACGAAGCTTTTGAAAAAAATCGGCGTCAGAAACGGTTTTTTGTTTTTGCCCGCCTCCCAAGCGGCGGGATTCGTTTTGTTGATTTTCACGCCGGGATTGCCGCCCATTGTCGCCATGATGTTTATGCAAACGCTTATCGGCATGTCGGTTCAAGCCAACTCCGTATCCGTATCGTTCAATGTTTTCGCCGCCGATGTGCGCGGGAAAATCCGCACTTTGCTGGAAGGCGTCATCAATCCCTTGGGCGGAGTCGTCGGTTCGCTGACCATTATGGCTGTTTCCCGATTTAACGCAGAATCGACGTTGAGGGTTTTGCCGTATGCAGGGATTGTGTTCGCCGGCGTGTGGCTGTTTTTCACGTTCCGCATCCGCCGCAGCTATCTGACCGAAATCGAAATCACGGCAAAAAGCGACAATCCGCAGGATAGAAAAGATGCCGCCGAAGCTGCCGAAATCGAACAAAACGCGTGTTTCGCGCCTAAATCTTGATATCCGTCTGCCGTTGCGCGGCTTGGACTTTTTTCATCGCTTCGTAAGCGTCCAGCTGACGGGTCATCGCTTCGGGAAACCAAGCGGCGGCGGCGGACGTTTGTTCGTTGCTCGCGCTCGGCAAAGAATCGCGGGGATAGCCTTCGGTCGTTCCCGCCTGCGCTTTTATCGCATTGATGTCGGCGGGTGACAGGCTGACGGGTTTTTGCAAAAGAGATTGCGCGGCAACGCCCGAATTGTTGCCGCGAAACCGCGCCGCCGCATTCATCGGAAAAATCTTTTCGTCCTTGACGCCTTTCAATTCCTTTTGCGCCAAAGCCTCCTCGCGGCGTTTGGCGCGGGCTTCGGACATATTGTAAGGCGACCGTTTCAGCGGCACGGTTTGAAACGTCGTCCGTTTCAATTCGTCGTCCAGCCGCGTTCCGGGGGCGGATGTTTTGGCATCTTTGCCGACGACAAACGGCGTTAAATCCTCGACTTCGCTTAAAGCGGCGGGCAATTCGACAACCGCGGGCGAAGCAACGGCGGCGGGCTGTTCCGTTTTTGCCAATGTTTCTTGAAACGACGGCTGTTCCCGCTTTTGTTCCGCAACGGGCGCGGCAAAAGTTACCCCGTCCAGCCACACCGTCGTGTCAACCGTAAAACGCACGTTATCCATGGCAATCCTCCTCGTTTTTCCTGCTTTTCAATATGCAATTTATATGCCAACTTAATTTGTTTGAAAAACCGCCGACGCACGGATAAACTGATAAAAAAGGAGCCGACAATGCGACATATCTTGCTATATTCCGCAACCGTTTTGCCGCGGCAAGCTTTGGCGGGCGAAATGCGCGCCCTGAGCGTCGCGGACGAAGTCGTCGAAACGGACAC
>ERZ1026860.813-NODE-813-length-18025-cov-7.642014_pt1 | contig 18025 bp, 7 predicted proteins | sample MGYA00380160_ERZ1026860 | MGnify/ENA primary metagenome ERZ1026860 (study PRJEB33269, sample SAMEA4719796) | human gut metagenome | biome: human-associated habitat; feature: organic feature; material: feces | place: Cameroon | collected 2013-10 ... | reverse complement strand
CAGCAGGACACGGACGTGAGCCTGCCGCCGTCGGCGTCGAACTCGATCCGGGCGGAGTTCGCCTTCTTCAAGCAGCTCGAGCAGGCGCTCGGGATCAAGGTCTACTTCGCGAAGCCGTACCATTCCTGGGAGCGCGGGACGAACGAGAACCGCAACGGCGTCGTGCGCAACGTCCTGCCCAAGGGCAGCGCGTTCGACGCCATCCTCGACAAGGAGATGAGGCGGATCGACCGCATGCTCAACGACCGTCCGCTCAAGTGCCTGGACTGGCGCACGCCCCGCGAGGCGTTCACGGCGCTCCTGCACCGCCACCTCCTTGCCGCGGCCTGACGCCGCATCGCTCTTTGAAATGGCCTGCCCGGGAGGGCGGGTTCTGCCTCGCCGCTTCGCGGCGCCCCTTGCGGGGACGGCTCCACCCGTCCTCCCGGGCAGGGTTGGCCTTCGGCGCACATCAGGCGAGATCTTCGGCTGAAGCCCGCTTTACAAGCCGAACTGAAAACTGCTATACTACCAGCCAATCACAAGAAAGTACTTCTGCCTGACTATGCTACACACCGAGTGTTGCGTTGGCTACTGGAAGGCGGGGGGTGTATCTTCTGTAGTGAGGAGGATGAGATGTTGGAGAGATTGGTGATGATGAGTGCTGTCGCATTGGCGGCTGTTGTCGCGCAGGCGGCGACATATACGACCGAAATTGACGGCTCGACATGGTCGTATACCTTGTCGGTTGGCGCAGATGTTACGACGAATGCGACAATTACGGCAGTGTCTCCAGCTGATGGCGCTTTAATTGTTCCATCGCAAGTTGATGGATATCGGGTTAAGTTTATTGGTAACGGTGTCGGGAAAGGATGTGCAAATATCACGAAATTAGCAATTCCTGATTCTGTTAAAACCATAGGAGCAGGCGCGTTCGCAAATTGTACGTCACTCACAGATGTGATAATAGGTGATAGAGTGAGGACGATAAAAGGGGATGATGGTTCTTGGAATGAAAGCTCGATTCCAAATTATGGCGCATTCAGTTTTTGTTCATCGCTTACGAATGTAACGTTTGGATCATCGTTGAAGACCATTGGAGGATATTCATTCTATAAGTGTACGTCACTTGCAAGAGTTTCGATTCCAAATAGTGTGACATCAATTGGTCGTCAGGCGTTTCAGGGTTGCACTAAAATGACGAATGCTGTATTTGGTAACGGTCTTGCAAGCATAGACTATTATGCATTTGCGAACTGTAATGGTCTTGAGACTGTCACATTTGATAACGGTGGAGCAGGTAGCCTTTCATTAGAGGAAGGCGTGTTTTCAGGATGTTCTTTGCTTGAGGAAATAAAACTTCCTGATAATTTGACAGGGATTGGTATTAATGCGCTTTCAAGTTGTAGCACTTTAAAATCATTGTTCATTCCTGATTTTGTTCGTAGTATTGGAAGAGGGGCTTTTTCGTATTGCACATCACTCACAGATGTGATAATAGGTGATAGAGTGAGGACGATAAAAGGGGATGATGGTTCTTGGAATGAAAGCTCGATTCCAAATTATGGCGCATTCAGTTTTTGTTCATCGCTTACGAATGTAACGTTTGGATCATCGTTGAAGACCATTGGAGGATATTCATTCTATAAGTGTACGTCACTTGCAAGAGTTTCGATTCCAAATAGTGTGACATCAATTGGTCGTCAGGCGTTTCAGGGTTGCACTAAAATGACGAATGCTGTATTTGGTAACGGTCTTGCAAGCATAGACTATTATGCATTTGCGAACTGTAATGGTCTTGAGACTGTCACATTTAATGATGGTGGAGCAACCGGACTGACATTGGGCGAAGGAGTATTTTCGTCATGTGTGAATTTGATGAATTTACATCTTCCAGATAGTCTTGTTAATGTTGGAGGTAATGCTTTTTCGGGTTCTCCAGCATATAAAGCGCAGTAAATGAATTGAATAGTTCAGAGTTTCATTGAAAGGATTTTTAAATATGAAGAAAATGTGTCTGATGCTTGCAAGTGTTGCATTTATTATTAGTAATGGTTATGCCAATACGGTAAATATTGATGGGGTTAAATGGGCATATACCATCACAGGTGAAAAAGCGACAATCACTGGAATGTATTTTGCAAAGGGGCGCATTATAGTGCCATCATCTGTAGATGGATTCCAAGTTGTTGCAATTAGTGAAAATGTTGGCTCAGGATCTCATGATGTTCTTTCATTATGTATTCCAGATTCAGTCATGACGATCGGTCGCGGAGCATTTTCAAATTGTAATTTGCTTGGCGATGTGACGATAGGTGCTGGAGTGACTTCGATAAAAGGGGATGATGGTTCTTGGAATGAAAGCTCGATTCCAAATTACGGAGCATTCAGTTTTTGTTCGTCGCTTACAAATGTGACATTGGGTGCAAATCTGACAACGATAGGAGGCTATGCATTTTATGGATGCGAATCGCTTCGTAAGGTTGTAGTTCCTGATAGCGTAGCGACGATAGGACGGCAAGCATTTCAGCTTTGCACAAAAATGACTGAAGTTTCGGTTGGAAATGGACTTAAGAGTGTTGGGTATGCTGCGTTTGCAAATTGTACCGGGTTAAAGATGGTTGCTTTTGGAAATGGTGGTGTTAATAATTTGACATTGGGAAAAGATGTGTTTACTGGTTGTACATGGTTAGAGCGAGTGGAACTTCCTGATTATCTTTCGAATATTGGCATTAATGCATTCTCCAGCTGTTATTCGCTCAGGTCATTGCGGATTCCTGATTCCGTCCAAATAATTGGTCGCGGAGCATTTTCAAATTGTAATTTGCTTGGCGATGTGACGATAGGTTCTGGGGTGACTTCGATAAATGGGGATGATGGTTCTTGGAATGAAAGCTCGATTCCAAATTACGGAGCATTCAGTTTTTGTTCGTCGCTTACAAATGTGACATTGGGTGCAAATCTGACAACGATAGGAGGCTATGCATTTTATGGATGCGAATCGCTTCGTAAGGTTGTAGTTCCTGATAGTGTAGCGATAATAGGACGGAAGGCGTTTTATAATTGCGTCAGAATGTCATCCGCTACACTGGGGAGCGGTCTCGTAAGCATAGGTAATTATGCTTTTGCCGAATGTCGCGGTCTGAAGAATCTTGTTTTTTCTGATGATGGTTCCAAAGATCTTTCGCTGAATGAAGGTGTTTTTTCGGGGTGTATATGGCTTACGGCAGGGAATTTGCCCGCAAATATTAAAAGTGTAGGTGCTTACGCTTTCCGTTATTGCAGCTCCTTGAAATCCGTTGTATTGGGTAACGGTTTGACGAGTGTTGGTAAATATGCCTTTGCTAATTGCACCGCTTTGCGGTCGCTTAATGTAGGGACATCGATGGGGACTTTTGGCGATTACGCTTTTTCGGGATGTGAAAATCTGCGGTATATTTATTTCCATGGATTAAAGCCGCCGACATTTGGGAATTATGTATTTAATAAAGCTCCAACTGCGATGATTGTGTATGTTGCTGACGGAGGTATCGGTTGGGGTGAGACGAATGGTGTTTTGCCGGAAACGTGGAATAGTTGGACGATTAAGTGGGGTAGTGAATATACTCCTGATGCTGATGCACCATACGATTTGATGTTTGCTGAGACTTCAGAATTAGATTCCAGTTTTATTTTGTGTGATTCTTCTGAAGGAAGAGTCGCTCAGCATGAATTCCTAAAGGGTAATACTATATATGCGCGATATGCCTTTAGAGATGCTTGGGCGGATGAGAATATTACAAAGCCGTTTACTAATCACTTTAGCTTGGGGTGGAATGGGGGCGTACAGGAAAGTCTTGGAGTTTATGTGGATGAAATACCTTTTTATCAAATAGGGTCAACAGCCTTATCTTCATTTAGACTGAGAGATTTAGATGTTGGATCTTATAGACTGTTATGTATTCTTGATAGTGAAAATATTGTAGCAGAAACTGATGAGGATAATAATCGTCAAACTTATGTTTTCTCGGTGATTCCCTCAACAGATGTAAAATTCATATCGGAGGGTAATGAGCTTGCGAATATTAAGTATGCTACGGGTAGGGCGTACGGTAAACTTTTTGTACCTGAAAAACGCATAGGATTTGAATTCAACGGTTGGTATTCCGATGAATATCTCACCAAGCAGATTACAGAAACAAATACTGTTCCTGATTCGGCTACAACGCTTTATGCACAGTGGGATATTCGCCCCTTACAGACAAATTATGTTAGTGGAACAATATCGTCAGATTCTATATGGCAAGCCGGGGATCTTTATGTTATAGAGAATAATCTGACTGTAGCTAAGAATGTTAAGCTTACAATTGAGCCAGGGGTTATTATTAAGTTTAAGTCCGGTAAGTCTCTTACTGTTAATGCAGGCGGAACACTTTCCGCTGTTGGAACACGCATGCATCCAATTGTATTCACGTCTTTCAAAGATGATACTAAGGGCGGCGATACGAATAAGGATGGCGATGCAACAGAGCCCATAGGAGGCGATTGGTACGGGATATCCATCAGTGGTAAAGCAGACATTGCCTATGCGACAATGATGTACGCTGGACCAAGTAACGAAAGCGGTATCATAGAGATTCGCAATTCAGGTGAATTGAATATGGACTCTTGTACGGTTGCTCATTCGAAATATGATGGAATATGGAATTGGGGCGGTAGTATTTCGGTTAAAAATTCCATAATTACCGATACGGGTTGGGCAACCGCTCCGTATAGAGGAGTGAAGAATGAGTTTATTAATTGTGTGTTTTATGAAAATAATGTAGGTATGTGTTACTGGCCGGGATGGAGCGGAAAGCCTACTTATAAAAATTGTATTTTTGTTAATTGTTTGAGAGGATGGTGTGAATTAGGTTCTAATAAATATGGAGACCCGCCGACTACTGTAAAAGTCAGTAATAGCTTGTTTTACAATTCTTCAGAAATGGGATTACAGTCATGTGCTAAGGTCGGCAAGAACGGTAACATTTGGGGCGATCCGAAGTTCGTCAATCCCGAGAACGGTGATTTTCGAATTATGGGCAATTCTCCGTGCGTTGATGCCGGCGACGGAACAATTGCTCCGGAAAAAGATTATTATGGTACGCCCCGAATGAATGTGGATGGGGTGCGTCCAACGGGAGTTGCCTCGGTAAATGGTGCCGTGCCTGACATTGGTATCTACGAAATGCCGGGAAGCGGCGATATTCCCTCCGCCGATCTTACTGTGACGCAAGTCACCGCACCGGACGAAATGACGGTAGGTGAATCGGTTGAAATCCAGTGGACGGTCAAGAATGTCGGAGAAGAGACGGCGAGCGGTATTTGGCGCGATGAGATCGAGCTTGTCGCTGCAAACGGTCAAATGTTATCTATGGGCACTATTTCTACGCAAGCGGATATAAAGCCCGGCGCATCCGCGAACTTCAGATCGACTGTCACAGTTCCCCCCGCGCCTGACGGGGCTGTTCAGATACGATTGACCGCAAACAAATATCAGGATGTATTTGAATGTCTTAAGGTGGAGAACAACGCGTATTCCGTTTCGGCGTCACTGTCGGTTTCGACATTGAATGTTCCTGTCGACGGGAACGAGATGGTGATTTCCATTGGCTCTGGTTCGGAAAACGGTTTTGCCGTTAATGTTCCAGGCGGTGCTTCTGCCGTGCTTGTCATTCGTGGAGAAGGTGAGCTTAAAGCATGGCTTGGTTCGGGGGCTCTTTCTTCTTCCGATACCGCAATTCGCACCGCCGTGCAGGTGGAAGACGGTCTTTGGCTGTTGCAGATTCCTGCCGGAACAGATGCACGTGTAACATTATCGAACGAAGGACAGGAAGCTGTAGATATTGGTCTTTCGATGGAAGTTGGCGACTTCTTTATCTTTGATACTGGTCTTACGGCGGCAATCGTGAATGGCGCATCTATTGCGCTTACAGGCAATGGCTTTGATGAATCGATGGTTTGTGAGATCGTTCAGAACGGTAATGTCGTCGCAACGGCTACCGATGTTATAGTTTCTGATTCTGTGCAAGCAACCGCTGTCTTTAATCTTGCGAGCCTTGCCGCAGGTGATTACACATTGCGCGTGACTAAGGGCGACGACTCGGCATCCGCCAACCTTTCACTCGAATATTCTAAGACGGGTAGTAAGTGGACTCGGAGACTTGAAATGGCGAGTACCATTCGCTCTGGGCGTGTTTATACGGGGGCGTTTACTTACGGTAATACTGGCGGTGCTCCAATGTTAGCTCCGTATGTAATTTTGAAAGCGAAATCTGGAACGTTAATACGTTTGAGCGAGTCTGACGCATGGACCGACACGATTGAGTTCTTGGCTTGCTCCGATACTTATCCTGCGAGCGTACTCAAAGTTGGTGATACTTCGAAACTCACGTTCTTCTACAAGACTACAGGCAATAGAGCGAATGTGTCTTTCGAGTGCACTTTCGATAGCACAAAGGCATTCCCGTGGGATGTTAATGGTCAGTATATGCGCCCATCATGGGCATCTGATGAGATGTGGAATATTGCATTCTCGACTCTTAAGACTAATGTCGGCGCGACATGGAACGATTTCTTTGACCGTATGCGCGCTAATTGTGATCATCTTATGAAGCTTGGTCAGCCGATGAAGCGACTTGATAAATTCTGGCAGATCGAAATAAATGAAGCGCTTGGCGTGGACCATGCGATTCAAACGTTGGCAGGTGGCACTGATCTCGCTCGTACTGGACGCGGTATGGGGCTTTCGTTCTCACGTATATATGGTTCGTCTCTCTCAAGCCGTCTTATGATGGGTGAGCTTGGTTACGGGTGGAAGGGGAACTATTCCACCTATGTGGAGCTTATTAATTCGACAACACTGGCATTTCATCTGCCGTCTGGTTCAACCTATCAGTTTACGAAGGTGTCTGGTGCGTGGGCGAGTGAGGATGCTCGCGATAAAACGCAGCTTTCAGAAACGACTAATGCATACATCCTAACGTATATAGATGGCACGGAGCAGACTGTTTCTAAGTTGAATATGCGTACATCCTTGATTCGTGACAATCAAGGGAATGAACTGTCGTTTACTTATAACGGCAATCAGCTCCAAAAGATCCAGCATTCTGACGGACAGTCGTTGACGTTCACATGGTCTAGCGGTAAAGTCGCGTCGGTTACAGATGACCAAGGGCGTAAAGTGATCTATGGTTATACGGGCGATCTACTAACGTCAGTTACGGCGTTTAACGGACTTGTCACTCGTTATGTATATCATACAGCGGATTCTACGCCAATGAGTTGTGCCCTTAAGCAGATAGTTTATCCCGATGGGACGACTAAAGATTATACATACAACAACATTGGTCGCGTGGCGACGATTTCAGTAAACGGTAATAAGTTTACAACCGAAATTGTTAGAGGGCTTTGCGGATCGTATTCGGTCATCGCCCCGAACGGCGGCGTGACGGAAGTGATGGTGCTTCCATGTGGGAAAATTTCCAAGACAATTAATGCACTTGGTCAAATTATTAAACGACAATATACATCAAATATTCTTCTTCAGTCTATTATTACGCCGTCAGGTAAACGTAATAAGGTAAATTACAATAAAGATGGGCAGATTATGTCTGCAGCTTCCGCCTCTGGTGCGGAGACATCTTTCGCCTACGAGCCTAATTTCGATAATCTCGCGTCTGTTATTGATGCGAAGGGTAACGCGATTAGTTACGGTTACGATGATAAAGGGAGAGGTAACTCGATTTCGTATGTCGACGGCTCGATGTCGTCGCTCGAATACAATGAGAAGGGCGACGTGGCGAAAGCAACGAATCGTCGCGGTGAGACGATTGAATACGAATACGACGCCGAAGGCAACCTCACGAAGAAGATCTGGCAGAACGGTCGCACCTTTACGCTCGCCTACGACGCGAAAGGTAATGTCACAAACGCCATTGACAGTGTAACCGGTGCGGTGACGATGGAGTACGACAAGAATGAACGTCTTACCCGCATAGTCTATCCTAAGAATCGCGGTTTTACATATAAGTATGATTCTGTTGGCCGTATAACTGAACGAGCATCGCTTGATGGAGTGAAACAATGCTATTCGTATGACTCTCTTGGGCGTCTTTTGAAGGTGACAGATGGTGCGAACGCTTACCTTACAAATACCTACGATCCAACGACCGATTGGCTCACTACCCAGACCTACGGTAACGGTACGGTCGTTTCTAATGCTTATGACATTCTCGGTCGTACGGTTGGTGTTTATCATTTGAAGGGTAAAAATAAAATTGCTTTCTTCGAATATGCCTACGATGTTGATGGTAAGTGCATCTCGCAGACCACCGCAGAAGGTAAGGAATCATACACATACGATGCTGATGGACAGCTCACGGGTGTAACCTACCCTGACGGTACCTCCGAAACCTTCGCCTACGACGCCGTCGGCAACCGCATTAGTAGAACGGGCGGCTCGCCCGTTCAGAATGAAACGTACACCGTCAATAATCTCAACCAATATACGGAGATTGCGAACGCGCAGGCTGCGCGTTCTACGATGGAGTATGACCTTGACGGTAATATGACGAGAAAGGGCGATACGCGCTACTGGTACGATACTCTTAATCGTCTTATTGCTGTCACGAATGAAGTCGATAACATCTGCTGGTCGTGTGAATACGACGTATTCGGCAATCGTGTTAGTGTTACCGACAATGGTACAACTACCGAGCGTCTTTTCGTGCAGGGTTCGCTTCCCTCCGTTGCAGCGGAGTATCAAGGCAATACTCTCATGAAGAGCCATGTTCTTGTAGGTGCAGTACGCATAGCCGACATTAGTAGAACGGGCGGCTCGGTCGTTCAAGACTCAACCACTCGCTATTATCATGGTGATATGCTTGGTTCTGCTCGTCTCCTTACGGACGGCACAGGTGCAACTAAGGGCTCACGTTCCTTTAAGGCATTCGGCGAAACGCGTATCTCCACTGGTGAAATTACTGACGCAGTCTACGTCGGTACGCTCGGCGTCGAAACCGACCCTACAGGTCTCCTCTTTATGCGCAACCGCTACTACGATGCTGGCATTGGGCGTTTCATGCAGATGGATCCGATAGGATTGGAAGGAGGGACTATTAATTTTTATGAATATTGCAATAACGATGCTTGTAATGCTATTGATGTTACAGGATTTAGAGAACTTCATGTGTGTCATCCTATTTACAAGAATACTTGTGAGACAGTCATTGTTAACTTTGTGCGTGATGAAAGTAAATTGAACCGGCTAGGATATTATATTGATTATGGTTCAGACAATTGGAGCAATGATGTTTATGTTAATATGGCTGCTGTAAATGCTCATGCTGCAAATAATCTATTCAACAAAGGTGTTACGAAAAAGAATAAGTATTGGAGACAGTTATTGGTAGAAGAAAATGAACGTTTGATAAATCAAATAGCGCACCATGAAGGAGGAGGACATGCCATTAATGCAAAACATTTTCCTAATAGAGCGGCGAATAAATGTCTCGACGAATTGGATGCGCATATGGCTCAAGGGCTAAGTAAATCTGAGTCAAAAAGAAAAATTCGGGAAAATTATAAGCATCTAGGATGTGGCTTTTAATTGAATATGTGAAGAATGAGAAGGAATCGCCCTTATTTCAGGAATCGACAGTATGAAAGCGACCTCCATAGTACTTTTGTCACTGATGGTATTTGTAGTGCCGAGCACGCATTTGCGCCCCCTACAGGTTCGACTTCGTCGAATATTTCTTGCGAAACAAAGCCTCCTTGGTTCATTTCATGACCCTACTTTGTGGTCGCGCCGGAGCGCGTATCTTCAGTGGTGGCGGTTATCAATTATTGTCAATAAGAATGATTTAAATGAGCAGAATGCCGATAAAATTGTCACTGTACTGAATAAATTTTCTTATTATGCAAAAGGGCGAGAGGCGGCGGAAGAGGCGCAAAAGGCGATAGCGGAAAGGGCAAAGGTAAAGGTGGATGGTTGACGGAAAGTCCATATTGCTTGCGGCGGGCATAGCGGTTGTGTTGGCGGCGTTTGGAGATACGGACGCTCATAAACCTGTCACGTATCATTTCGCCGTCACTAATACGGCGGACAAAGTGCAGAAAATTGAGAGTGCATGGTCTTCTTGTGCTTGCATCAAGCTCAATATTGATATGGCGAAGTCGGTTGCGCCGAATGAGTCTTTGCCTTTCACTGCCGTGTTTAATCCCGCTGGTATGGAGGGGAAGATATCAAAGACCGTTTCGGTAAAGTTGAGTCCGTCGGGCGAGATTAAGGTGTTTACAATTGATGTTGATGTACGGCTGAGAGTTGGATTTGATCCTATTGATGCGACATTTGGTGTTGTAGGGCGTGGCGATACGGGGCGCGAAATTATTGCGAAGCTCTCAGGTTATGCGGCAGATGGCGTGAAGTTAGGAAAGCCTCGTAGGATGGGTGGTCAAAATATTAAGCAAAAAGAAAACGCGCAGGCTACTTGTTCTACAGATGTTTTTGATGTTTCTATTGCTCTTGACGGTAAGTCGTTGATAGCGAAGTTCCGTGATAGAAATGTAATGTCAGGTATATATTCGGAGGTATGGATAATTCCTACAAATGATCCAGAGATTCCTGAAATAAAGTTCCCAATAACTGCTCATGTGACAGATATATTGTCGGTTACTCCGCAGATTATTACCATGTCGAAAGGTGATCCTGTTTGTTCACGAATGGTTATGATAAGGCAAGCGGACAGAAGGTCGGGAAATATATCTAATTCAAGATTCACGGTACTTTCTGCAGAAACCAAACCGCGCAAGTGGGGCGATATAGATATTATTAAAAGGCCCTTGAATGGATGGCAGATAAAAATTGAAAATATCAATCCCGCACAAGTCGCACAATTTTCTAAAAAACCTTTTTTGGAAGTAAAAACCAATTTACCTAATGCGGATGTTGTTTGCATTCCGCTTCAAATTCTTAATGAAGGAGGACTGAAATGAAAAAAGTCATATTCACGATAGCTGTGCTATGTGGCTTTACAATCGAAGCCTTAGCTGCGAAGGATCCATGCCAAGGGGCTGAAGGACAGGATCGTGGAGAGTCTAATTCTTCAACAGTTCAATCCTGCGATCCGAATGAGATGGCAGGGCCGCTCGGGAAGGGCGAAAAGCGGTATGTTGAGCAGGGTGAGTGGATGAACTACACCATCTACTTCGAGAACAAGACGAATGCGACGGCTGCGGCGCAGGAGGTGTTTGTCGATCTTCCGATGGATTCCAACCTCGATTGGTCGACATTGGAGCTCGGTGAGATTGTATTCGGAGAGCATATTGATACGTCTCTTTCGGGCAAGTCGCACGGTAAATCTTCGTACGCTATGCCTGGCACCAATACCTTCATTAAGACGACTGTCACGATGAAAGACGGTGTTCTTTCGTGGTATCTGCGTGACTGGGATCCGACGACGGTCGATAATTTTCCGGCAAGTGCGACAGGAGGTTTTCTTCCCCCGAATAATCCCGACACGCATTGCGGCGAGGGTCATCTTTCCTATCGTGTTCGCGTTAAGTCCGACGCACCGAATGGAGCTGTAATCCGTGCATCCGCGCAGATCGTATTTGACTCTAATCCGATGATTGAAACCGATCCGTCCTGGTGGAATACGGTCGGTGTCCCGGGGGCAGGGTTTGGCAAGAGCGAAATCAATGCGGAGGAAGGTGAGAACGTAACATTCACGGTTTCGGGCGGAGCGGAGGACAACGCTTCTTCCGTTAAGCTTTATCTTACCTATAACACTGCTGCGGCGGCAGATGTTGATCTTAAGAACGGGACGGTCGACAGTAGCACGGGCGGCTCGCCCGTGCCGAACGCGCAGGCTGCGCGTTCTACCAACCTCAAGTTCCCGTTGACGCTTACATGGGCGGCGGGCGAGATCGGCGAGAAGACAATCTCGATTCCAGTATTGGCCGACAAGGCTATCGAAGACGCAGAGCAGTTCACGCTCCAGCTTGCCGATCCGGTTGGCATGGAATTGGGTGAGACGCGCCTTTGCACGGTCACAATAACCGATCCCGGCTACGCGGAGCTTGAAGCGAAGATTGCGGCAGGTGCCGCAACCAAGGCGGAGAAGACCGCTTGGGATAAGCTTCAGAAGGCGAAAGCGCCTTATATCCGCGCCGTTGCCGATCCGGCGAATGCGGGCAAGGTGACGGGTAGTGGACTTTGCGCTTCGGGTAAGAAGCTCACCTTAAAGGCGGCCGCGAACAAGGGTTATGTCTTCACCGGCTGGCTCAAGGAGCAGATTGCGCTTGATGGTGACAGGCTTGTAACGAATGCTGTTGAATACATTGCCACCACACCGTCGCTCGTCATTGACCGCACGGCCAAACCGGCGAAGGATACAGCGACATCAACGACGCTTACGAACGTCAACGAAAACGCGACATTCTACGCAACGTTCATCACAGCCGACGAAGATAAGGCGGCTGTCGGGCTTGCCCTAAACGGCGGCGAAGTGCCGCAGGTTGAGGACAACGCGCCCAGTTTGGTAACCAACATCATATGCGGCGTCGCTCTTAATTGGCCGCTTGTTTCGAGCGCGCTTTCCCGGACAACGGTCAAGGTTGCGGGACTTCCGGCCGGACTTAAGTTTACAGCGAAGGACATCATGAAGAAGGGCTCAAAGACGGAGGTTGAGATTCCCGCCAACACGATCTATGGTGCTCCTACAGCGGCATCAAAGATTGACAAGAAGACGGGGCGTCCTGTTCCGTCCGCCGTAAAGGTGACGGTTACGACGGCGGGCAAATCGAGCGTGACGTATCTCATGAACATAACGGTCGATGCGCTTCCCGCCTGGGCGGTCGGCAACTTTGAAGGATTCGTGAGGTATGATGAAAATGACGGCGGCTTTGCTACGATGAGTGTAACCGCAGCCGGCAAGATTTCTGGAAAGATCTCGTATGGCGGCACGAATTGGACATTCAAGGCAGATTCCTACGACATAACGAGCGAAACTGTCGGCAGCACGAATTTCATTGTCGAAACCGTCGCAGTGTCCGGCAAGGCTACGCGCAAACTTTGGATGACAATAACGGATATCGGGCGTGATTATCTCCCGGATTCGGCCGTTGCGTTTGTGGATGGGAACTTCGGCGATATGCTGACGGAAATGCACCGCCTTCCTTGGAAGGACAAGGGTGATGCTGCTGCTGCCGCGCTTGTCGCATCCTACGCAGGCGCGTATTCCTGTACAGTGCCGTATGGTGAAGATGCGGGCGATGTAACGTTTGTGCTCGATGAAAAAGGCGCAGTGAAGGGTACGGTCGTACTACCAGACGGCACTAAAAAGCGCAAGGCGACGTTCTCTTCGAATGCGTTGACGGGCGATAACTCGCTTTCGGTTGTCATAGCATTGCCGCCGGATGCAAAGAAGAGCTATCCTGCCGTATTCAAAGTGGTAAACCTCGTCAGTCATTCCGGCGAAGGTGCGGACAATCTCGCATTCCGTGATCCCGGCGTCGTGGCGGCGGTCGCCGAACTTACGGCGGAATCCGGCGCAACCGGTAAAGTTTCGGTCAATCCGAAATACGGACAGGTCGCCCCCGGTAAGGATGTAACGCTCACAGCCAAGGCTGCGAAGGGTTCTGTGTTCCATCGCTGGGAGATTACGGGTGTCGATACGGAAGGACTTGATCTTTCTTCCGCGACGCTTAAATTCAAGATGGCGGACGCAGGCGATGTTTTCACGACGACGGTATTCGTAACCGCCGAAGAGGATGCCGCGTCCATTGCGCTTTCGGTCGATGCGCTCGGCGGTGAAATTTCGCCAGAGGCGATCATTTCCGTTACCAATACGTGCGGTGTGGCGCTCAAGTGGTCGGTCGCGGCGGATGCGCTTTCGCAGCCCACCGTTGCTGTTTCCGGACTTCCCGCTGGTCTTAAATTCACGCCGAAGGATATTATGAAGAAGGGTTCGAAGACGGAAGTTGAAATTCCCGCCAACACAATCTATGGCGCGCCTACGGCGGAATCGAAGCTTGATGCAAAGACGGGATTGCGCAAGCCGTCGGCGGTCAAGTTTACGGTGACGACCGCCGGTAAGAGTAAGCGCGTCTATCTCGTTGATATGACGGTTCTTCCGCTTCCTGATTGGGCTGTCGGCACATTCAACGGCGGCGGAAATTTAGGTCAGGTTTCGCTTACTATCGCCAAGACCGGTAAGCTGAGTGGCAAGTATCTTTCCGAAGGACTTACATGGACTCTCGCATCCGATTCTTTCGATTCAATTGACGAGTCGGGTGACGTGTATCGCGCGACATTGATCGGCAAGAGCGGCAAGCTTGTCATGACGAATGAAATCGGTGTTGCGGGTAATGCAATCGGTGGATACGCCGAGGCCATTGACTATATCGCCTACCAGAACAACTGGAAGCTTGAGCCTTGGAAGAGCGTCGGTAAGTCGTTTGCGAAGTCAGCCGCGCTTGAGTATGAGGATTCAGCCTCAGTTGCGGGCGTGCCTGTGCCAGGAGTTCTCTCCTTGAAGTTCGCGGCATCCGGAGCGGTGACGGTGAAAGGTTCGTTTATAACAGGCATCAACGAAAAGACTGGTAAGGAGATTCTCTATTCCGCTTCCGGTACTGCCGTTCTTGCTCCGCAGCGCGAGCCGGATGCGAACGGTGCATTCGACGCGGTTGTCTTCGTCTATCTGCCTCCGAAGGCAGGAAAGTTCGACGGCTACGTCCGCTGTATCGGTGTTCGCTGGACCGGCGAGGGCTGGATCAAGCGGTAATCAATGAAAGTCGTTTTTTCGTACAACGCGCGGTTTGCGCGTTGTACGGGGCGTGGTTCTTTGCATAATGTGATAAAAAGATATGGGCGATAAAAGGGTCAAGTATGTATTGCGTCAAGGGGGGAATGTGAAAAATTCTTTTCTGAAGCGTTCGTAGAGCATAAACGCGGATAGCGCGGACGTATTCGGCCGCGCGTCTGGGGTTCAGGGGAGCGAGCTCCCCTGATGGGGGCCGGGGCGACGCCCCAGTATTGCGTTTGGATTCTTGCGCGCGCAACCCGACGAGCGAACCGGGCGCGCGCCGCTCTCGGCAGGACGTCACTTCCTCGGTCTTCGTTCCGGCTTCGGGCGGATTGCCGTAGATCAGCCTGGCCTGGGTCTCCGCGAAATCGTCTCGCGTTCCGTGTCCGATCTCGTGCATGCGCTTCGCACCGATCGTCTGGTGGAAGCCTCGCATCTTCCGTTTGAAGAACGCCTCACTATCTCGGTTCGGCGTAGGATCTCCGCGGAGGATGTGCCACCCGTAGGTGATGAGCTTTCTGCCGATTGCGCAGGCAACCTTGTTGCGGGGCTTGCCCCGGTTGACCATCGCCCATCCCCATTTGCCGAGCTTCGAGTTCGCGCACGAGGCGAGGACCGACTGGCCGGCTTCGGTGAAGAAGAACTTCACTTCCTGCCTTCCCTCTCCGTCAAGCGGTTTGTGAAGTCCGCCGCGTCTCTTCGCATTCTCCTCCTCGTCTCCGCTGGAATCGACAATCGGAGAGAAGCCCCCGTAGGCCGCGAGCTTCGAGGCCTTGGAGAATCTGTGCGGATCCTCGACGGCGGCCTCCAGCGCGAACGCGCCCTTGTAGTTGACGCCTTGGAGCTGCATCAACTTCAGCATCCTCGGATTGGAGAGGACGATCTCGGCGATCCTCTTCGAGAGCGCCTCTTTGCGCGCAAACAGACGGTCGTAGTCTTCCAGCAGCGTCTCGAGCTGCTCTTTCGCGAAGCCTCCGATCCCGGTCTCGGCGATCATCGCCCAGAGTGTGGCGGTCTTGGCCTTCCCGCCCTTGATCGGAAGCTTGTAGCCCTTGCGGCTGCAGACGCTCCAGATGCGGTTCGAGATCCGCGTCACCTCCTTCGACGTGTCGCGGTAGGCGAACATGATGTCGCGGTATTCCGTGTACCTGTCGGACGGCGTCCAGACGAATTCGTCAATGTCGCCCTTGATGTAGGCGAGCGCCAGGTTCTCGGCATCCACGATGTCGCAGATCCTGCGCTTGCGCTCCTTGTTCGCGATGGTGTCGGACCGGACGACCTCCGCACGGTATCCGGCTTCGTTGAGCATCCGCCTGATGTTCGCCGAGTTGGTCGAGGCCTCGATGATGGTGATCGAGTCGAGGTCGACGTGCCGCTCGTACGTCGCGACCATGGCTTCGATGTCCATGCACTTGATCTCCCGGTGGAGGCAGGGATTGAACCGGTCCGACCAGTCCCAGATGGAGATGGCCAGCTTCTTCGAGTGGGCGTCCATGCCGATCACGAACCGGGGTTCGTCTTCGGCACCTAAAACCTAGCGCCTAAAGCCGTCCCCGAATTATGCTATACTAAACGCTCCTTCAGAGAGGAGCAGCGCATGATTGTCGTACTGGGCAGCACGAATACGGACATGGTGATTTCCGGCGCGAAGATTCCCGTGCCGGGCGAAACCGTGTGCGGCGGTTCATTCATGATGAACCCCGGCGGGAAGGGTGCAAATCAGGCCGTCGCCGTGGCGCGGCTTTCCGCGCGCAGACGACAGTGCGTGTTCATCGCCAAGGTCGGGGACGACCTGTTCGGACGCGACACCGCGCGGCGTCTGAAGGCCGAGGGCATCGACGCGCGGCTCATCGTCGACAAAACCGCCGCGTCCGGCACGGCCCTCATCCTCGTGGACAGGAAGGGGCAGAACTTCATCTCCGTGGCGCTTGGCGCGAACGGTACGCTTTCCCCGGAGGACGTCGCGCCGTTCACGTCGGACATCGAACGGGCCGACGCCCTCCTCCTCCAGCTTGAGACGCCCCTTGAGACGGTGCTGTGGGCGGCGCGGACCGCGCACGCGAAGGGCGTACACGTGATTCTCAACCCGGCGCCCGCCGCGAAGCTGCCCCGGGAACTCTACGCCTGCCTGGACTGGATCACCCCGAACGAAACCGAGGCGGAGCTCCTGACGGGCGTGAAGGTGGCCGATCTTGCGAGCGCCCAGGCGGCGGAGCGCGTGCTGAAGCGGCGCGGCGTCGCGCACGTCGCGATCACGCTCGGCGCGAAGGGGTGCTACGCGGCCGGCCGGATCCATCCCTGCGTGAAGGTGAAGGCCGTGGACACGGTGGCCGCCGGAGATACGTTCAACGGCGCGTTCGTCGTCGCCCTTGCCGAGGGGAAGGGCGTGGACGAGGCAATCGTCTTCGCCCAGGCGGCCGCCGCGCTTGCCGTCACCCGCCCCGGCGCCCAGGCCTCCGTTCCCTTCAGGCGGGAGGTACGGTAATTAAGTCGCTTCGCTTTAAGTAGTTAAGTGGTTAAGTTGCTCTTCGAACGTTCCCTCAACCTTTCAGTCAACCTCTTATTTTCTCAACCTCCAAACTACTTATTACCCACTTACCCACTTCCACTTACCCACTTAACTACTTAACTACTTAACCACTTAATCACTTAATCTCCCATGTACTACTGCAGCAATTATGGATTGGCCGTTGGCCTGTGCGTTCTCACGATGCTCTGTTGGGGAAGCTGGGGGAACACCCAGAAGCTCGCGGGCCGAAGCTGGCGCTACGAGCTGTTCTACTGGGACTACGTGATCGGGCTTCTCCTCTTCTCCGTCCTGGCGGGATTCACGATGGGGTCGATGGGACCGCAGGGCGCGTGGGGGTTCGCGGCGAACCTCCGGGCGAGTTTCGGCGCGAGCTGGCTGTGGCCGTTCCTCGGGGGCGTCGTCTTCAATGCGTCGAACATCCTGTTGGCGGCGGCGATTGCGGTGGCGGGGATGTCCGTCGCGTTCCCGGTCGGCGTGGGGCGCACGGTGGCGAACTACTTCGTGGACGGCAAGGGGAACGCGGCGCTCATCTGGACGGGGCTTGCGCTGATCGTCGTGTCGATCGTCTGCAACGCGCTCGCGTTTCGGGCGAAGCAGGCGGTCGGTGGTGCGTCCGGCACGCCGGGCCAGACGCGCAGGGGGTTGGTCCTCGCGGTTCTCGCGGGCCTTCTGATGAGCTGGTTCTCGC
>ERZ1026860.812-NODE-812-length-18029-cov-16.475631_pt1 | contig 18029 bp, 18 predicted proteins | sample MGYA00380160_ERZ1026860 | MGnify/ENA primary metagenome ERZ1026860 (study PRJEB33269, sample SAMEA4719796) | human gut metagenome | biome: human-associated habitat; feature: organic feature; material: feces | place: Cameroon | collected 2013-10 ... | reverse complement strand
ATACTATAGTTTACTCAATTTTTCAAGTTTTATAATAAAATGATGACTTCATATGTGAAAATAGTGGGGTATGTTGTATCGTAGTATGCAAACGATACCAGTGCAGACTTTACGCTAAATACCTATATGCATGTGACAGATACAATGCAACTAATATTTACAAATACTTTGGAAAACTTGCTTATGAAAAGCTATTAAAATAATACAACACAGCATAAAACAGAGAAATAGGCAGGGATTAGTCATGCCCTGTGTCTATACAAACAGAAAATCCGAAACTGTTACCGATGATAACAAGTTTCGGATTATTCTTTGCTGGTGGGAGAGGGTGGATTCGAACCACCGAAGTCACTGACGACAGATTTACAGTCTGTTCCCTTTGGCCACTCGGGAACTCTCCCATATTCACTTTTAAAAAGTGGAGCTGGTGGACGGACTCGAACCCCCGACCTGCTGATTACAAATCAGCTGCTCTACCAACTGAGCTACACCAGCGTCTCAACGCTCGTATACTATACCACAACAGAGCAGGTTTGTCAACACTTTTTTGAAAAATATCACGACTTTTTTATTTTTGCTTTTTTAAAGCTTATTGCCCTCCCCGGACATATATTTCTGAAAAGCGGAAGCCGAATTTGGCAACGCCTGATAAGGAAGTATTTATGTAGGATACGGTGTAACTCAGTAAAATGGGTTACACCGTATTCTTTTGTCATTATGCTACAAAGCGGAAGTCCTGCGGGTTCGTCTGTATTTCCTCCATCATAGCAAGAATTTTCTGTTCGGTTGGAATATCTATCATACCAACCGCAGTAAAGTAAATATCTACCTTTACATAACAATGACCGCTTGATTTGTCGTTGTTATGGACTTCAATACGCTCAATCAGAGAATTTACAAGTGTCGGCGTGAGTTCGTTTATTTCGGTCATTTCACGCAGAGTACGGAGTAAAAGCCTTAAATCCGTTGCTTTCTGCTTGGCTTCCTCTAAGGTCTGCCTGCTGTCGGCAACCTCCTGTGTTAATGCTTTTTGCTCTTTCTCATAGCTTTGAAGCATTTTAGAAAAGCGTTCGTCGGAGAGTATGCCGCTTGCGTTTTGTTCAAAAACCTTTTCAATAAGCCTGTCGATTTCGGCGATTCTCTTTGTGCCTTGTTCAACCGCCAGCTCCAGCCTTTTGTGTTCTTTCTGACGCATAGCATTGGTTTTCTTTGCAAGCATATACAGAAATACTGACTCGTGACATTTCACAAAATCCGCCAAACTGCTGATTGCTTCAAACACGATTTTTTCAAGCACTACATCTCGGATATAATGAACGGTACACTCGCCACGCCCCGACTTATAGTTGGAACAACGGAAGTGTTCTTGATTTCGAGTCAAACTTTTTGCGGCGGCGAAGTGCATTTTTGCACCGCAGTCTGCACAGTATACCAATCCCGAAAACAGGCTTGTTCTTCCGGTTGCTGTCGGTCTGCGGCGGTGTTTACGAAGTTCCTGCACCCTCAGCCATTGTTCTTCGGATATAATCGGTTCCTGCATATTCGGTATGATTTGGTAATCTTCTTTAGCGTTATGGATTTTCTTGTGAACCTTGTAGCTGACGGTGGTTGATTTGAAATTAACCGCACAACCGGTATATTGTCTGTTTTCAAGAATACCTACAACCGTTTTCTGATCCCATTTGCAATAATCATTTGGTACTTTTTGAGCGTGAGTTCTGCCTACGCTTTCGTAATAGGCAGATGGTACTAATATGTTTTCTTTCTCCAACTGCTTTGCAATCTGTAATGGACCTCGCCCGGCAAGACATAAAGCATAAATTTTGTGAACCACTTCGGCAGCGGGTTCATCAATCAGCCATTTCTCTTTATCATTAAGGTCTTTCACATATCCAAAAGGAACAGTCGGGGAAACACGCTTTCCGTTTTCGGCTTTCGACTGCCACACCGCACGGATTTTCTTAGAGGTTTGTGCTGCATACCATTCGTTGAATATGTTGTAAAACGGCAGCATTTCCATACCCTCTCCGGTGGTGCTGTTTACATTCTCGTGGAGTGAGATAAAAGTAACACCCAAGGAAGGATATACAATTTGAGTCAGTCTGCCTGCTTCAACCATTTCTCGACCGAAACGGGAGAGGTCTTTAACGATAACCCTGCATATCTTGCCTTCCTCCACCATTTTCTGCATCTGCTGAAAGCCGCCTCGCTCAAAACTTGTGCCGGAAATACCGTCATCTACAAAAAACATCGTGTTTGTAAAGCCCTGCTTTTGGCAGTAATCTAACAGTATTTGCTTTTGATTGGTTATGGAATTTGACTCGGCGTCTTTTTTTTCATCATCAACCGATAATCTACAGTACAACGCTGTAATTTTTTCTTCTGTCTGTCCTTTAATATTGTTTGCTGTTGTCATAAATCATTTCTCCTTTCCGACAACAGAGCATAGCAAAGGCACAATTATTGTAGTATGCCCTGTTGTCTTTTTCTATGGTGCGATTATCAAATTAAATGTTCGGACAGTATCAATTCTTTGAACTGTTCCAATAAACACAGTCTGCCCTTTGGATTAAAATGTGTGGATACTTCATAGGTCGTTCCACCGATTTTCATTGTGAAATTATCTTCACCGAAACGGCGTACCTTGGTATAGTCAAATATGCACTCATTACTTCTCGGTATCAGATAATCTACAACGCAGATTTCTTCGGTTTCATCTATCTGTTCCGGCGGAGTTACATAAACTACTTCATTGTTCGGAAACATATCCATTTTCTTCATATCGTCACCTTACCTTTCGTCACGGCTGTTACGCTTTCGTTCGTTTTTCCTGTGATAGTCATACAGCAATTTTAAGATAGTTTCAGTCATCTGCTTTTGGGTGTAGTTTTTGGGGAAGAAACTACACAAATCCTGTACTTTAAAACTGATATGCTCGGTCTGATTGGCTTTTTCCTCTGACATGATTTCATAGATACTGTCCGAAGAAAGAGTACCTTGCTGTGCCGATTTCTTCATACGGATACTTTGGGCGTGGGAGGGAGTACAGTCGTTCATGTTCATAGCGTCAAGCAATACTTTTTGCTGTTCTTCGGATAAGTAGGACAGCTCAACGGCAGGATTTAAAGCGATAGCACCCTCGTCAACTTTTTGAAGGATTTCTGGAATAAGGTTAGTAAGACGGATATATCGGAATACTTGGTCACGGCTTTCGCCCTGTGCTTTGCCGATAGCTGCGGCGGTATCTGACTTTGTCGCAACTTGCGATAAAGTTAAATCCGTTCTTTTACCTTGTTCTTTCATCGCTTCCATTTTCATTTTGTATGCGAAGGCTTTTTCGCTGGGCAGTATCTGTTCTCTGTGGATATTACTGTCTACCACCGCAATAATTGCCGCATTGCGGTCAATGGGATATATTAAAGCAGGTACTTCCGTAAGCCCTGCTTTCACAGAAGCGTACAACCTGCGGTGTCCCGATATGGCCTCATATTCATCGGGTTTGTTTTCCATCGGTCTTACAATAAGCGGCGAGAGTATTCCTTGCTGACGGATACTTTCCGTTAAAATCTCCATTTCCTCGTTATCAAGGATTTTGAACGGATGTCCGTTAAAGGTATGGAGCTTTTCAATGGGTATGTTCGCCGCCTTTTTCTTCGGTGGGGATAAGATTTCATTTACCAATTGTTCTGTATTTTTCATCGTGTATAACCTCTTTCTTTCGTTTTGTAGATGACAGCGTTTTCTGTCTGCCTTTCGATTTCAAGCAGTTCTTTTAGTTTCGGTATTTTTTCAAGAACCGCTTTTGCTACGGATAATTCTTCACGCAACGGTTTGATTTTTGATATGATTTCTCTTGCCTGTGCGTTTAGCTCTTTGCTTTTCTTGTGACGGTTGCGGTTATAGACAGACTGCCTTTCTTTTTCTAAAACATCTATATGTTCACGCTTCTCGCGGATAAAAGAAACAAGCTCCTGTGGGGAATCAATATGATTCTCACATAGGAACTTGTATTCTTTCAGCGTTTTATCGAGTTTTACAATCTCTTGTCTCATTTCGGGAGACAGCGGTCTCGGAGTCTGCTGCGTAATATTATTACCTGTAATCAATTTGCAGAGCTCAATCACAAGTTGGAACATTACCTGTATGCCGTCCATCTTCTTTACTTTTCGGTATTCGATTTCAAGCATAATAAGCGGCGCATACTTAGGCTTTTGAAATGGAACATAACCGATATGGCGCTGATTATCAAGCAGCCTTTCACGGATGGCGGCAGGTGAATATTCCTTTCCCAGTCTGTCTAAACGGATTGCCCTCTGCCAGCTTGGTGCTTTTATGGAATAGTGGGCATATTCCTCGCCACGCTGTATGATATATCCAATATCCTTTAGACGAATTTCAAAGGCTTTAAAATTGGTTGACTGTGAAATAGCGGTATCAATATCCGATTTCAATAGTTCTCGGTGGGTCATATTGCCTTTCTTTTTCAGCCAGTATTCTTTTTTATCGCCGCCGTAAAAGTTTGCTTCTTTAAGTATGCTTTTACCATAATCCAAACATACGGCATCGGAGATTTCACGAAGTCTGTAATGGTCGGAAATATGATTTTCAAACTTTCTGCCGGTCTTAAAGGATACGGAATTAACAACAAAATGATTATGGACATTGTCTGTATTAAGGTGTGTGCTAACAACAATTTCGTAACTCTCGCCCCACATACGCCTTGCGGTTTCTATCCCGATTTTGTGTGCTTCCTCAGGTGTAACCTCACCCGTCTGAAAGCTCTGATACCCGTGATACGCTACATTGCCGCCTGTTTTGCCAAAGCGTTTTTTAGTTGCCGTCATACGCTCATAGGCTCGCTTAGCGTTGCAGTTGATACCCGACACATACATACGCTTGTCAGTTTTGTTATCATCTGCCGCATACTGCAAGGCGGCGTATAGGTCGCTGTCCACATACTTTTTATCTATGGTCTTGTCGGGGTTTTCCGCATAATCAATTACTTCTTTGAGCCTGCTTTTGACAGGCCAGAAACCAGTGGTAGCCATTTACACCGCCTGCCTTTCACGCTTCGGCAGTATCAGTTCTTCGGTAATACTGTCAATGAGTGCGATAATTTTTTCTTCCGTATTAGGTGAGATTTTGCCCTCGCAAACAACACAGAGTTCATCTAATTTATCATTAAAAGAGAAAAACACATCGGGTAAAACCGCTCTCGGCATATATCCCAAAGCACGCTGCCTAAGATATTCCGACACGGAAAGCCCACACTTTTCAGCATTTAGTTCGATGACATTTTTCTCTTTTTGACTTACACGGATAAACAGATTTTTGTTCTTAATTTCATTCATAACATCAGTCCTTTCTTTGATTTTTAATCGGGTATTAGGGTGTCCCTAAAGAGTAATCGACACACGCTGTCGATTTGAGCGGAAACTGTCAATACAGTTTCCCTGCTCGTTACATTATGCGACATTGTCGCTACCGTCATTTTTGTTTCTTTTGCCGTTCTACCCAAATGCAGTTCCTGCCCCGGAGTCTCACCGCAGCGTTGTTTCGCTCGCTCTGTTCACACAAGAGGTCTTGGCAAAATCATATCCCATTCAGCCGGTCATTCAGTTGCAACCGACTTTTGGGCAACAAAAAAGCCGGTACATCAACGTATACCGACCAATACAAAAGGATAGACTTATCCCTTGCGGTTTTGGTATCACATCAATGTAACCGGCTTTGAAAATCAAAGACGGGACTGTTTATTCGCTTTCCGCCTGCCAACAGTACCGAAGCGTTGACGGAAGCGGCAATATTTTCGCTTAGTATATCGCAGACCTTATCCGACTTTTAGTCGTCCCATAAAATTGTGATTTCTTATATTCAGTTGTATCTCTCCTTAGAGACTATTTTATTATACATAACAGAACATATGTTTGCCAATACTTTTTGAATATTTTTTCAGCGAGTGGGAAATACTATTTATTTCAAGCAAAAATAGAGCCGACAAACTGTATTACTCACAAGTTCATCGGCTCTGTAAATTATATGACCGGCTTCTTGATACGGTTGTCTGTAAATCCTTTACATCAATAAAATATTCCTGCTTGCATTTCGGGCAGTAGAGAGGAAAGTTTTAAGCTCTGTATCTTCTCAAATTTTGTTGTGCGTCTTTCTGTTGCATACAGGACAGAGTATCCATTATTTTTCTGCTTTCATACTACAATTACTCCAATTCAAAAGCACCTGTGTAAAGCTGATAGTAAGTGCCTTTTTCGTCAATCAATTTTTCATGATTTCCTCGTTCAATGATGTGTCCGTGGTCAAGCACCATGATTACATCGGAGTTTTGCACGGTAGAAAGGCGGTGTGCAATCACAAATACCGTTCTGCCTTTCATCAGCTTATCCATTCCGTCCTGTACCAAAGCTTCGGTACGAGTATCAATAGAGGAGGTCGCTTCATCCAAAATCATTACAGGCGGGTTAGACACAGCTGCACGGGCAATGGAAATGAGCTGCCTTTGTCCCTGTGAAAGTCCGCTTCCATCGCCCTTTAAGAAAGTGTCGTAGCCCTCAGGGAGCATACGGATAAATCCGTCGGCATTAGCAAGCTTTGCGGCGGCAATACAATCCTCGTCGGTAGCATCGGGATTGCCGTAACGCAAGTTCTCCATAACCGTACCCGTAAAGAGATTGACCTCCTGCAACACAACGCCGAGGGAACGACGCAAATCCGCCTTTTTAATCTTATTGATATTGATTCCGTCATAGCGGATTTTGCCGTCTGCAATATCATAAAATCGGTTAATCAGATTGGTAATCGTTGTTTTGCCTGCACCTGTGGCACCGACAAAAGCGATTTTCTGTCCCGGCTCGGCATAAAGCGAAACATCATACAGCACTTGCTTGTCCGGAACATAACCAAAATCTACACTGTCGAAAACAACCCTGCCTTCAAGTTTGGTATAGGTGAGTGTTCCATCGTGATGCGGGTGTTTCCAAGCCCAAAGTCCTGTGCGTTCTGCCGTTTCAGTCAAAACTCCGTTTTCCTCTTTGGCGTTTACAAGCGTTACATATCCATCATCTGTTTCTGGTTCTTCGTCCATAAAAGCAAAGATACGAGAAGCTCCTGCAAGTGCTGTAACAATCGAATTAAACTGATTTGAAATCTGCGATACAGGATTTATAAGGCTTCGTGAGAGCGTAAGGAAAGATGCAATCATACCGAGTGTCAGCGTTCCTGTTCCTGTAAGTCCGAGATTGGTTATGCCTTGAATAGCCATATATCCGCCAAGGACTGCAAGGATAACATACTGCACATAGCCGAGGGCGTTAATCATCGGCATCATGGAGTTTGCGTAACCATTTGCGTTAGCGGCATTTTCTGCCCAAGCCTTGTTTTTCTGTCTAAGCTCCTCTTTTGCTGTTTCCTCGTGACAGAATACTTTGATAACTTTTTGACCGTTTATCATTTCCTCCACATAACCGTTTACATTGGCAAGTGTCTTTTGTTGGAGTATAAAGAATGTGCCTGTTTTTCCTGCGATTTTTTTGACAATTTGCAGGATTAAAAGCATAACCAAAACGGCGACAATCGTCAGCCAAATGCTGGTGTATAGCATACAGACAAGCACCGCCACAATAGTAAATACAGAGGAAATAAGCTGTGCCATAGACTGTGCAATCATTTGGCGGAGTGTGTCCGTATCGTTGGTGTAAAGGCTCATAATATCTCCGTGAGTTCGGGTGTCAAATATACGAATAGGAAGTCGTTGCATTTTTTCAAACATATCATCTCGGATTTTTTTCAGCGTTCCTTGTGCAACCGTAACCATTGCACGGCTGTAAAGAAGACTGGAAATTACACCTATCATATATATGATACCGATTGTTATAAGTGCCTTTATTAAACCGCCGAAAACGGGATTATCTGTTCCGAGCAGAGGCACGATATAATCGTCAATCAAGGTCTGTAAAAATACCGATGAAGCTGCGGAAGCCACAGCACTTAATAAAATACAGATGATAACAAAAACCAACTGTCTTTTATATTCTTTCATATAGGAGAACAACCTTTTGAGTGCTGTCTTATCAAACTGCGTCGCAGACGTTTTTGACTGTGCCTTTACATTCTTAAGTGCTTTTTGGTTTTTATTCATTTGTTCCATCTCCTTTCACCTGTGACTGATATACTTCCCGATAAATATCGCAATTTCCCAAAAGTTCCTTATGAGTGCCGACAGCATCGATTTTTCCGTCATTTAGAACAACAATTTTATCTGCGTTCTGTACCGAGCTTACACGCTGTGCAATGATGATTTTTGTGGTATCGGGAATGTACTCGGCAAAAGCTCTTTGTATCGCAGCGTCTGTTTTTGTATCCACAGCACTTGTGGAATCGTCCAAAATCAAAACCTTTGGTTTTTTTAGTAACGCACGAGCTATGCAAAGTCTTTGCTTTTGACCGCCCGAAACATTATTGCCACCCTGCTCAATGTATGTGTCGTATTGTTTTGGCATGGCTTCGATAAATTCATCTGCACAGGCAAGATGACAGGCGTGTTTTATTTCTTCGTCAGTAGCATTTTCATTGCCCCAACGCAAATTATCTTTAATTGTGCCCGAAAATAATTCGTTTTTCTGAAGAACCATGGCAACCGAGCTTCGTAGTGTATCAAGGTCGTAATCTTTTACATCAATACCGCCAAGTGTCAGTTTTCCGCCTGTCACATCATAAAGACGGGGAATTAACTGAACAAGACTTGATTTTGATGAGCCTGTCGCACCGATAACACCAACGGTTTCACCTGTCGAAATCGTCAAATTGATATTCTCAAGCACCTTTTTATCGGCTTTTGAAGCATACACAAAATCCACATTTTCAAAAGATATAGAACCATCTTTTACAGACATTACAGGACAGTCAGAATTTTGAATATCCGTTTTTTCATTCAAAATCTCTGCAACACGATGGGCAGACGCCAAGGACATGGTTATCATAACGAATACCATAGAAAGCATCATAAGACTCGTTAAAATTTGTGTGGCGTAAGAAAGTAAAGCTGTTAAATCACCTGTTGTCATTCCAAGTGCTGAATTATTTCCGCTTGCCACAATCGCTTTTGCACCAATCCACGAAATTAAAATCATACACGCATACATAAAAAACTGCATAATCGGCGAGTTAAAAGCAATCAGTTTTTCGCCTTTGGTGAAATAATGGTATATCATTTCGGAAATGGATCTGAACTTGCCGATTTCATAATCCTCACGGTTAAAAGACTTCACTACACGAATGCCACGGACATTTTCCTGCACCACATTGTTAAGTTCATCATAGGTTTGAAAAACATGATTGAAAATCGGGTTTACCTTACGGATAATCAAATATAGCAAAACTGCCATAATGGGAATGACCGCAAGGAAAATCCACGCAATGGTACTATTGATTTTGAATGAAACAATCATGGAAAACAGGAGCATAACGGGACCTCTGATTGCCATACGAATAAGCATTTGATAAGCGTTTTGGATGTTCGTCACATCCGTTGTCAGGCGGGTTACGATGGAAGCCGTCGAGAACTTATCAATGTTGGAAAAAGCAAAGGTCTGTACATTGTCGTACATATCCTGTCGCAGGTTGGCACAAAATCCTACAGAAGAGCGAGCGGCAATGTGTGCCGACAAAACACCTGTTATAAGCTGAAACAGGGCAAAAGCAAGCAAAATCATACCGTATTTCCAAACGGCGTTCATATTTCCAAGGTCAATTCCTTCATCAATGACTTTTGCCATACAAAGGGGAATGGTAATTTCAAAGGCTGCTTCCAAGACAGAAAGCAGAATTGTAAGTACGGAGCCTTTTTTGTATTCACGCAAGCTCCGAGATAATGTTTTAATCATAAATGAACCTCCTTAATGTAGCACGCTACATATTTTGCTTAAAGAAAAGCCGACATTCATCGGCTTGCCTATTCTAAATTGTTATAAATTATCAAAAGCATTTGCTTTAATTTTTTGATGTCAGCTTCCGAAAGCGAAGCAAGAAGCATTTTTTCATTAGCTAAAATTCGTTGTTCCATCTCCTCTCCCAAGGCTTTTGCCTGCTCCGTCAGAGCGACAATTTTGTTTCTTTTGTCAGTTTCATCTACCCGGCACCGAAGATGTCCGTTTTGCTCCATGCGTGAAATAATACCCACAACAGTAGGATGGGAAACCTCTAAATAAACTTCAATTTCTTTTTGCGTTGCCCGACCGCCTTTGCTATCCAAAAAAGTTAACACACGGCTTTGTGCTAAAGTCAGTTTGTTGTGTTTTAGGTCGGCGTCCGCTTTTACTTTCAGCTTGTCGTTAATGTTCTTTATTAAATAGCCAATATCCTTTTGCGGCACAAATATCCCTCTTTTCTAATGTGTAGTACGCTACATATTATAGCGTGCTATTTATTCTTTGTCAAGTGGTTTTAAAAAGTTTTTATATGCCAATTTGTAACGGCGGCAAGGATTTTTCCCTACCGCCGTTGTTTTTTAGTTATAAATCAGATTTGCAGTTACGATTTCAGTAGCACGGTTGCGAATATTGTTCATCAACCGTACCCATTCCATCTGATTTTCTGCTTTGAGTTTCTCGGTAACACCCTCACGCTCTGTCATATGTTTTACCAGCCGAGAAAACATATCCTCTGCCTGTTCGTCTATATCGGCAAGGTAAGAGTTGAGTTTGCCGCTTGTAATTAGATTAGTGTATGTAATTTTGTGGTGCGTTTTTAGATAACGCAAATGTCGCTGTCCCCAAACTCCTATCGACTTTTCTTCTTCGGTTGGAAGGGTAAGGCAAGGAATAAGATAATCACCTTGCTGTTCGTATGTACCGCCCATTTGCTCAAAAATAGTCTTTACCATTGTATTCAACCTCCGTCATCTTTATCTTGAATTTCTTAATTGGTGCATGAGTGAATTTGACAAATAGTTCATCAATCGCATCTGTATATCTTCTGTCTGCAATGAGTTTGTTTCTCAAATTATTCATACTGTCGATAATAACGCTGTTCTCATAATCATCAATTGCCAAGTAGTATTTTTGCTTTCGCATACACTCGTCCTCCTTTGTAACTGCATTTTAGCAGAAGATTATCAAGATGACGAATGTGCGATTTTGTTTTTAGTCATAAAGAAAGACAGCGTAAAAAGCATTTCTGCCTTCTACACTGTCTTTCTTGCCTTTGCAACGCCCATAATATTGTATTTTAATGTTGTTTTCAAATTACTTCCTTACGTGGCGTTAGCATTGACGACTCCCGCTTTTTCTTAGTATCTTATTTATTTAACGCTGTCAACAAGATCCATGAATTCCGAGATTACCTTTGAAGCAGTATTCTTGCCCCAGGAGATAAGGCACCATGTGTCTGTGTCGAAGGATTCCTTTTTCTCGCTGTACTGTACTCCTGCCATTACAAAATCATCATCCGGCTCAATGTAACCGATAGCGTCGTTCATAAGGTCGAATACGATAATATTCTCGCCGTACATCTCACGAAGCGACTGATACTTGAATCCCTTCAAGCCCTCACCGCCCATAAGAAGCTCGCCGTAGGTCTCGCCCGGGCAAAGCTCAACAAGAAGTGAATCGCCAAGCTCCATGTAGCCCGACTCGGTAACCGTGTAATACTTATCGGTCGTCTTGTCATAGAGGAAGAAATAGTCTGTGATACCCGTCTTCCCGACGATATCCATAAGGACGTTGGAAACCTCAATAATATATTGCTTGTGAGCAATATTGAGCATCGGAGCAACCGTTGCCTCACTTACCGACTTCCAATCCTTATACCATGATGTATAGCCCTCATTCGAGCCGTACTCGGCCTCGCCGAGGAAATCGCCGAGGGCATAGTTCATAGTCCTGCACTCAGTCTCACTCTTTGTAAGTCCGAGAATAATATAGCCCATCTCATAGCCGTATCTGACAGCTTCCTCATGTCTTGTGAGGTCAAGTCCGTCATCCGATGCACCACGCTGATATGTAATGGTGCCGATACAGCCCTGAATATAAATGAAGTTATAGCCGGCCTTGTTGACAACCTCCTCAATGTAAGGAACGAAGTCGGCAGAAATAACAACATGACCGTAGCCGGAATTTTCGGGATGAGCGCTGAACGAAGCAATAACCGTACCCTTTTCACTCTTGTTATCCGGAGTGAACATCAAACGGTAAAGATTGCCGTCAAATGTGTATGGAGCCGTTCTGTCACGGAGATAATTGTCCGCAATATCCTTCTTGGCAAGGGTGAGTTTGCCGCCCTTCATATCGGAATAAGCCGACTTGATTGTAGCCGTGCACTGGTCAACGATCTTCTTTAAGAATGTGCGGTTAACGCCGCTGTGAATCTCGGAAAGTCCGAGATTTGAAAGAAACAGATTATTCAGAACATTGGGAACGGTGTTATCCCATACGCCCTGGAGATCTATGCCGCTGTGGGTATGAGTAACGGAAACATTTACACTGACAATATTATTCTTTGCCGCAAAATCCGAGATAGCTTCACGGATAAGGCGAACGTCCGCATTTGCAATTCCGATTGCGTCAAGCACGCAGAAAGCAACGTTTCCTCTGCCTGTTCCGTCATTGAGAACGATTGTGCGAACCCAAAGTCCGTCAAACGTCTCTGTTGTTGTAGCCATAAGGCCGTAACCGCCCATTGTGTACGGCGTTGTACCGAAATCATCAGGAAGAATCGAAGCCTGAGCATAGCCGAGATGCCATTTTGCGCCTGCCGCCGGAGCGTCAAGGAACTCTGACATTCCCTTGTAGAAATTACCGTAGCTGTCGAGATCAAAGTCGGCATAGTCATGAATAACGGAAGTTTTCGGAATAACAAAACCGAGAGCTTTACCGATCACATTGATGAGCGTGTTGCTCAAAAGGTTGATCGCCTTTGCAAGCAGCTTCATGAAGACCGTCTTGGGGCTTGTTGAAGCGAGCGAGCCGAAAGCATCACCGATTTTGTCAAGGGTGTCGTTGGCGTTGCTGTTAACTACCTGAACACGGTTGCCTTTTGCAGCCGCATCGGCAAGGTACTCTTCAAGAGTCACGCTTGACTCAGCAACAATCGGAGCCTCCTCGGTCTTTGCAAATGCCGTTACGCCGATCGGAACGATCAGGCAAAGACAAAGAACAACCGAGAGAACCGACAAAAGAATTTTTTTCATAATTTTGTCTCCTTTCGGGAAATGATATTATTCCTATGATACTTGATTATAACATAAAAGCTCAATTTTTACAAATAAAACAATCATCCTCTTTTTTATTCAAATTGACGAAAGTATAACGCCTAATTTAATTGACTTTTACGCCTGACAAGAATATAATATAATTTGATTTTATTATTGTACACAGTCAATCGGAGGTTTTTGTATATGGATCTATCAGGCAAAAAGGTTCTTGTTGTCGGACTTGCACGCAGCGGCATGGCGGCAATCAGAGTTCTTAAAAAGCTCGGTGCGGAGGTCACACTCTCCGAGAGCAAGAAAAAAGAAGATATAAAAGAAATTGGTTTTCTTAACGAAAACAATGTTGAGATCGTCGGACAGGATATGTCGGTTTTTGAACGTGATTTTGACTTTGTCGTCAAAAATCCGGGCGTACCCTACAGAAGTCCGATGATGCAGAAGCTTCAAGAGCGCAACATTCCGGTTATCACGGAAATTGAGCTTGCGTATCAGGTTGCAAAGCCCCAGCATTATATCGCAATAACCGGCACAAACGGCAAAACCACGACCTCCACTCTTACATATGAAATTCTTCGCCGTGCTTTTCCGGGCAAGGCACACCTTTGCGGTAATATCGGTATTCCGCTTTGTGAAATTGTTATGGAAAACGGCCTTATGGAAGAGGGCGGACATTATATCGCACTCGAAATTTCAAACTTCCAGCTTGTTAATATTGATAAGTTCCGTCCCGAGGTTGCCACGATAATCAACCTCACTCCCGACCACATTGATTTCATGGGCAGCCTTGATAATTATTACAAGTCCAAAACCGAGGTTTACAGGAACATGGCAGGCAATGATGTTTTCCTCCTCAATGCCGACGATCCCGTCGTTAAGGAATACACCGACCGCTATCCCGTGAAGTGCGCTAAAGAAAGCTTCAGTACAGACAGCCAAAGCGCCGACTGCATTGCCAAGGACGGCTATTTAGAGATAAAAGGCGAAAAAATAATCCCTCTTAATGCAATTAAAATTGTCGGCAAGCACAATTTGCAGAATGTCATGATTGCCGTTTCCGCGGCTAAAGCCATAGGCATTTCAAATGACATTATTCTTGATGCCGTTTCCTCTTTCAAGGGCGTTGAGCATCGAATTGAATTTGTACGTGAAATCGACGGAGTTAAATATTATAACGACTCCAAAGGAACTAACACCGACGCAACAATAACCGCTCTCAAGGCCTTTGACCGCGGTGTGATTCTCCTTGTCGGCGGATTTGAAAAGGGCTTGCCGATGGACGAGATGAAAAAGCACCTCGGCTGTGTCAAAAAGATTATCGGATTCGGCGCCTGCGGTGCAAGACTTGTGCATGACCTTGTCGGCGAGGACGGAATTGTCGTTACAACACTTGATGAAGCCGTTGCAGAGGCAAACAAAATTGCCGAAAGCGGAGACACCGTTCTCCTTTCCCCCACCACCAGCTCATTCGACCAGTATACCTGCTTTGAGGAGCGCGGCGACCATTTTAAGAAGATTATAAATGCTCTATAAACCGAAAGGAAAAATATGACAGAAAAAGAGAAATACATCGGCGTTTTCGACTCGGGAATCGGCGGACTGACCGTCGTTAAAAGCATAGTCGAAACAATGCCGAACGAAAACATAATTTACTTCGGCGACACGGCTCACGTTCCCTATGGAACACGCTCAAAGGAACAGATAACCGAATACGTTCTCAGCGATGTAAAATTCCTCAGCAGATTTAATATCAAAGCAATAGTTATCGCCTGCAACACGGCAGACTCGGCAGCAAGAGATACGGTTGAAAAAAACTACAGCGATATCCCTGTTTACGGCGTTGTTGCTCCTGCGGCTAAGAAAGCGGCAAAGCTGACAAAAAATAAAAAAATCGGTGTAATTGCCACCAACGCAACGGTCAACAGCGGTGCATACGAAAAGACGATACACAGCTTTGATTCCGACGCACAGGTTATAAGCCTTGCGTGTCCGCTTCTCGTTCCGCTCGTTGAAGAAGGACGTTTCAAAAAGGGAGATCAGGTCATCGAGGAGGTTCTGCGTGAATACCTCACTCCGCTGAAGAAACAAGGCATCGACACTCTCGTTCTCGGCTGTACTCACTATCCCCTGCTTTATGACATTATAACCGAGATTATGGGCAACGGAGTTACAGTCATCAGCTCATCGGTTGCGGCGGCAGAGGAACTGAAAAAAGGTCTCGGAGAAAGAAATCTACTCAGCAACTCAAAAATAAGCGAACGAAAGTATTTCGTCAGCGACAACGCAGAGGATTTTGAAAAGCACGCCCTGATTTTTATGGGCAATGCCCTCGGCGGCACGGTCGAACAGGTTGATATCGAAGAATAAAAAGTTGTCTCATTTTTGTTTTAAGCACTGATGAGACAACTTTTTCTTATTATTTTTATTTAACCAACTCACCGACATAATCGGCATAGATTTTCCCGATAACCTCTGCACCACGGTCGTAGGTCGGGTGAACGCCGTCGGCGGAAATCTTCTGCCAATCCTCATGGCAGATATGAGATGCAAGCAGTCCGTCAAGTGGGATAAAAATATCGGCATATTCACGGGCGAGCTTCCTTGTAATCTGAATCTTCGGGTCAAGGTCCTCACGGAAATAGAGCTTATCCTCGGCAGGAAGCAGGAACTGCTCCATCATAACGATTTTTGCATTTGTCTTTGTCTTGATCGCTTCAAGAACCGTGCGATATCTTTTTTCAAACTCGGCGTTGTCGAGCCACTCTCTCGTATCGGCTCTGTGCCATGTGTCGTTGACTCCGATAAGAATCGAAACAATATCCGGCTGAATGTCGATAAAATCCGACTGCAACCTGTTCACAAGATCAATCGTCTGATTGCCGCTGATTCCGAGGTCAATAAATTCAAAATCAATCTCCGGGAATTTTTCTTTCAAAAATCTTGCCGCATCCTTCGGGTATCCGTTGCCGAGGTTGTGCGGATCTTCACGTTCACGGTCGGCATCGGTAATGCTGTCACCCTGAAATAAAATTTTCATATAAAGTCCTCCGTTTTAACATTTTTTATTTTATCAAAATATCTGTCTCCGCAAGCGGAAATCAAAACATTTTTTTCACTTAAACATGAAAACTTTTTCTCATATTTTTCAAAGAAGTTTTCGTAATCTCCGAAAGAAAATTCTCCGAGATTCGCAAGCGATTTTCCCTCGCATTTTATTACACTTTCTTTAAGCGTCCATATTCTCGTAAACGCTTTTGCTTTGTCGGGCGAAGCGTTAATTTTTTTATTCTCGCTCTCGTCGAAAAATCTATTTGCAACCTTTTCGTTAAAGCCGCCGATTTCCTGCACGTCAATTCCGACCGACGCTGTGTCAAGCGCAACGGCCACCCCTTCGGCACAATGGCTGATGTTAAAAAATATTTCACCGCTTTTCAAAAAAGGTTTTCCGCTCTCACCGACAACAATTTCAAAATCTTCAATTCCGTTTTCTTTCAACGCAAAACGAAGCAAAAGATAAGCGACAGCACAGTTTTCCCGGTCAATTTTTCTTTTTAGTCTGTTGAATTTTTCCTGTCGGTTCTTCGGGAGAAATTTTAAAAATTTTTCGGCAGAAAAATTATCATAATCATTAAAAAAATAAATCATTTTCAATTAAAAAAGTCCGGCTTTTACGCCGTTGGCATTGTGCTCGGCGATCGTCGAAGCATAATAAAAATGTTCGCCGCTTTCATCGGTAAGAAAGAAAACATAATTTGTTTCGGCCGGATGAAGTGCAGCGTTTATAGCCTTAAGTCCCGGGTTGCAAATCGGGCCGATGGGCAGTCCGGAACGATAGTATGTGCTATAAAGCTCCATATATTTTTTAACTTCACCGTTCTGATTTTCAAGTGCAACTCCGTCCTGATAACCGATAACATCTTTAAGATTCTGTGAAATATAAAATGTCGTAACGTCGCTTTCGAGCTTCGGAAACGATGCGGGATCCTTGAGCCTGTTATGGAAAACGGATGAAACGTTGGCACACTCGTCAATGTCGGCATCGCACTCCTTTTGAATTACGGAAGCGAGCGTCATCATCTGATCCATCGTGTAGCCGAGCGTCTTTGCTCTCTGCTTCATTTCGTCGGTAATTTTTGAATTGTAATTTTCTATAAATCTGTCAACGACCGACTGCGCGTCGGATTCAAGATAGAATTCATAGGTATCAGGAAAAATATATCCCTCCAGGAGGAAAACTCTGTCGTCCGCATTGTCGATTTCAATTCCTGCAACAGGCTTCTTACAGGCTTCGAGAAATGCCTGAGCCGAGCAGACCTTGTTCTGCTCCAGCTTCTGTGCAATCTGGACTATTGTGTAGCCCTCCGGAAATGTAACCGTCACAGTATTATCCGGCAGGGTCGTTTTGCTTTTTGTTGACAAAAAAGGGATTCCATCCCCCGGATTGCACGCCGCAAAAGAAAAAATTATCACGGCGCAGAGCATTAAAAATGTGATTCTTTTGTATAACTTCATTTGTATACCTCGTGTATTCGGTTTTGGTCATTTTCGTATATCATACATCTTTTTCGTTTCTATGTCAATAAAAGTGTACTTTCTGCAAATATTATTGTTGGAGGTGATTTTTATGGATAAGAAAGAACGCAAAAAGAAAAAATTGAAGCTTTCTCCGCTGGTTCAGTCAATCGTTAACGACTGGGAAGCCGGCAGTGAAACCGACGTTCTCGGCAGCTACACGGGCAACTCAATGGAGACCGTCAAGCCGCAGCAGGACGCGGATGACCTTTAATTGACAAATTCATATATAATATAGTAT
>ERZ1026860.810-NODE-810-length-18051-cov-30.008835_pt1 | contig 18051 bp, 18 predicted proteins | sample MGYA00380160_ERZ1026860 | MGnify/ENA primary metagenome ERZ1026860 (study PRJEB33269, sample SAMEA4719796) | human gut metagenome | biome: human-associated habitat; feature: organic feature; material: feces | place: Cameroon | collected 2013-10 ... | reverse complement strand
CGCCTCCACCGGGAGCAGCCCGGCTTTTATCGTGTAAGCTGTATCGCTCGCTCATTTCTGAGGTCGTGGCGCACTCACGAAAGCGGCTCAGGGGTTCAGCCCATAGCGTTGGGAATGTGCCTGATGCCTGGATATTCAGTTTTCAAGGTTCGCTGAGCCTTGCGGCTCTGAGAAAACTGAATCTCCGTATCCCTTGCGGTGAGATTTGTCCTCTCACCTTTCAATGGACATTTTTTTGCCCTTTGTCAGGTATCACGCAAAATATATTTTTGCTTTTTTGCGGATCAGTGCGATTGCGTCATGCACGCTTTGCCTGGTCATGCCGTGCTCCGCAGCATACGCAGTCTGGCTTTTCCCCTCGATGAGGCATTCCGTAAAGATCGAACGCTGGCTGTCCGTCAGCGTTTTGCAGAATGCGTCTGTGAGTTCTGCCGTGAGCACCTCGGAGTCGATGCGCTGCCGCGTATCCAGCAGCCATGCGGACTCGTCCATGCTTCCGCCGTCGCGGATGGCGTCAAGGCTCAGAACCGGCCCGATGGCCTGCTGTTTTGCGTACTCCCGGCGCATCTGCTTTTCCTGACGGAGCAGCAGCCTCATCACCTCAAGGCTGACCTCCGTTTCCTCACCGGTGGCCTTGATTCTGGCGAAATATCTCTTTCTTCCGTTTTCCTCGATTGCCCAAAGGTCGTAATCGAACTCCTTTAATGTTTTCATGCCGTGATCTCCTTTGAATTTTTGAATTTGGATGAAATCAAAAATTCGGAGCTCACGGGTAGCGGCAGATGTATTGTTCAAAGCGGCGTTTCATGGAAAAAGTCCTTTCCCGAGCCAAGCCGGGAAAGGACTTTCAACGCCGTACAAAGAAATCGGGCAGCAAAAAAGCGCCGTCAAAGCAGACCGAACCCATTTACCGGTTCAGTCTGACTTTGTACGGCGCTTGGCAGTCTCCTCAGAACGAATCTGATTCTCTCCGCTTGCTCGATTAAAAGTCGGTTTTTGTATTCAGTTTATCGTTTCTGCCTCGGTTTTCCGGAAAGCAGGCGGCAGACGGCCTGTTTCGCCTTCATCCTGCGGAAGCAGCCCAGATTGATGGGATACTCCGACTTGCATTTTCGGCAGTAGACCATTTTGTGTCCCGCTGCGTCGGAGAACACCTTCTCTACCAGAAAACTGCAAAAGGGGCAGTGGATCTCCCGTAGTGTCAGCGCGGCGGATTGCCTGCGGGAATCGGACAGCCTGCGTGACACATCCGGCGAGAGCTTACGGGGAGCGTTTGCTTTTCTCATCCTGCGCCACCGTCCTGTCCCAGCCCCATTTCCTCCGTGATGTACTCCGCCAGCGGGCGGTAACACAGACAGCCCAGCTCCCGCAGCCGAATGAGGAATGCGGAGAAGGACACGCCCATGGCGTTGGCCATCTGTTTGATTCGGAGCTTGTCCGCCGTCCGCAGAACGCTGTCCCCATATACGGGGATGCGGTCTGTGCATCCGTGCATGAGCGCTACGTTGCGAACCATGAAGCGGGGCATCAGAAGAGCTGCACCCATGCGGTCGATTTGTGTTTCTTTGAAACTGAATAGGGTTTTGAAGTCCTCTTGAGAGTAGATGCGTTCGTTATCAAACTCTCTGTGGAAAGCAGCAGAGGGAACCGCCCTGTCCATGATGTAGTGAGCGCACTCGTGGCTGATGGTGAAGCGCCGCCTGCCGCTTTCGTGCTCACGCCGAAGGCAGCGCTCGATCACGATGGTTCCTCCGGGATACACGCGCCGGACGACGGTTCCGCCCTCATAGACGCGCAGAGGGGTCACGCCGTCCGCAATGAAGCCGATCTTGTCGCTGTCCTCCTCGGCAAAGCTGCGGTACAGCAGGGGCAGCTTCAGAAAGTCCGTGACGAACCCCTCGATGTCCACGCAGCAGGTGCGCTCCGCTTCCTTCCCAAGATATTGGCGGATCAAGCCCTCGCCCAATTCGTCGAGTTCCTCATAGGAAAAAATCCTCATGTCTCACAAACACCTCCTACGGGGAGCGGTCAACATACCAGCGCTGACCCTCCCGATACAAATATCTTACCGCACGACCGATTTTGACGGTGTAGCGGACGCCTTCAAACTCATCGTGAGATGCAGTACAGGTATGAAGCACCTTTGTCACCTCCCACTGTCTGCCGTCATGCCAGCGGATGAGAAGCGGGCGGATCACGCCGTCCGTATCCACCTCCGCGTTGACGGACACATATTTTTTCTGCATGGGCAATACCTCCGTCAAAGGGCTTTGATCACATGGGTGGCTACGCCCTGTACCCGAAGACCGGATACATAGATATCCTCCATGTCTTTATTCTCCGGGTGGAGGTAATAGCTCTGCCGGTCATCGTCATATAAGAGCCGCTTCAGCGTGTTCTTGTCCTCGTCGGTGAGGGCGACGACGATCTCCCCGACATGGGCGGTATGCTGCTGGCGGATAATAACAAGGTCGCCGTCGTCAATCTGCGCCCCCGTCATGGAGCTGCCGGAGGCGCGGAGGGCGTAGAAGTCCCCCTTGCCGAAGAAGGACACGGACAGGGGCAGGTATTCCTCCACTTGGGCTTCCTTTTCCTCCGGCGAGCCGCAGGGGATGGAACCGACAATGGCGGCGGGGCTCACCGCCGGATTCATCCGCCGGATCTTCGGCGTGGAGAGTACACCGTCTTCATATGAAACCATATCCTTCTCCGCCATAGCCACCAGGTATCTGTGTGCGGAGGAAACCGCGATCTTCATGGCTCCGGCAATCTCCCGAACAGTGGGGGTAGAGGAATACCGCTCAAAGTAACCTTCGATGTACTCCCGGATGCGGAGCATAAGCTCCTCGCTCTTGCTTCTCATATTGTACTTATCTCCTATCTGGAACAAAAGTTCCTGATAGATTTATTATACACATAACTCGGAGAAAGTCAAGAGGGAAAATGAGAAGGTGTGCAATCAGATATTCGCTGCATGTATCCTTCATCTGTTCGGCTTGACAATCTATTGCGTTCCGAGACTAACCACTGTGTCACATTCGGCAACCAATCGTTCGTCATGCGTTGCAAGAATTATGGCAGCGCCCCTATTTGCACAGTCTTTCAGCAACGAGACTACAAGCTGCCTGTTGGAATTGTCAAGTGAAGCGGTTGGCTCATCCGCAAAGATAACGGAAGCGTTTTTCAGAATTGCTCTTGCAATTCCCAATCGCTGCTTTTCTCCACCCGAAAGGACGAGGGCTTTATCTTTCTCCCTGCCCTGCAACCCGACAATTTCCAAAACCTCTTTTATTTGTCCCTGGTTATTTCCAAACTTTTTCAAAGAAACATTGAATGAAACTGTTTCATCATCAATAATCCCGTAATCTTGATAAATGAAAGATGCATGATCCTTCCAAAACAGCGTTCGTTGTGACTCGCGCCACCCCGTTACATCGTTATTATCCACAAATATTTTTCCGCTGTCGATAGGATGTATCAATCCCAAGCAATTCAAGAGAGTTGTCTTGCCGCTTCCGGATTTCCCGGTAAGCGCAGTCATTTTTCCGCCTTCCGCAAGCAATGTCACATTGGACAGGATTCTCCGACCATTTATCGACAAGGATACATTATTGGCTCTGATATTCATTTGCTCAACCTCCACTCTGTATTTGTTCGCATTTTATCTAAGGACGGTCATTCCCGCCTAAATGACATTTGCAAAAACTCTCGCTTCGAAAAGAAAATATACCCAACAAAATTCAACAGTACATACATCAAAAACAGTACAGCCGATGATAACAGCAACAACAGCGGTTCCGGGTGACGAATGGAATAAACAACAATCCCTCCGACAAGAACTGTACAGACCGCCACTATGACTTCCTTTCGCAGTACAGGCAGGATGATTGCGCTGTATTTGATCCCTGCCGTATGCAGTGTGAAGATACGCTTCCTGTTCTCTCCGATCCAGAGCTGCGCACTCATGATCCCCGCAGCGCCCATTGAAACAAGGCAAAGCGCACACGCCGCAAAGTAATAGAAAGACTCCTGCTTAAAAAGCTGCGCATATTTCAGTGCGCCCTCTGTGAACGAATCTATGGAGGATATTTTTTCCATAAGAGGTGATTCGTTGAGAACAGACCGCAAGACAGCTTCATTTTTGAAAACAATGTTTCCACTCGAAGACATAGGGAGAAGGAAGCTGCTTACTTTCAACGTTTTCACGGGCTCCTCCACCAGAATAATCAATGGATTTTTCGCTTGTATGGTGCTGTTGCCATACGATGCGTTTGGAGGCAAAACCAAAAAGCTGTCGCCGTTAAATTCGCAGAAACCCATGCCTTCCGGCTGTATTTCTCCTGTATTCGTCCAAATAGGGAGCTGCTTAGACAAAAAGTCTTTCAATTCGGCGTGAATATCATCAAAGCCTATCGGAGTCAGACGATCAGCTTTATCGGAATTGTCCCTGAATACGGTGGTTTCCACCCATGCGCGGTCTGTGACAACGATATGATCGTATTTTCCCATTTCAGCATTATCAAGCACAATGGCTCTGTCAACAGCCATTGACAGACAAAGATTGTCTCTGTCCGCCATCTCCGCGAAAAAGTTCTCGACCATAGGCATCCAATAATCGTTGTACAGTCCGTTCACATCGTTATATGAAATTCCTACGGCGTCCTTAAGGCTTTCCCATGAAGCATAGTCGTTCGAGAGTGCCCTGTATGCTGAAGCCATCGTAATGGTGGTAGGCACAACCATTAAGGCAAGAACAATGGAGAATATCAGGGCAGCTCGTCCAAGCAGCCTGAACTGTTTCAAGGGGATCTTCCTAAAAGATAAATGCTTTGCTTTAGGCTGCACAAACAGAGATATCAGCAGTACAACAACAGCCGATATTGTGATGAAAGTAATTGCAGTATAAATAAAAGGCAGAAACATAATAGAAAGCTGATCAATTCCGGAAGCAATGCCTAAATATATGAAAAACGCTGCACACCCCACAAAAAAGCCTTGAGAGGTCAAAGATATAATTGTCAGCGTATCCTCAAAATGAATACGCTGCAACGGGACTCCGCCAAGTAATCGCAAAGCCCTGGCCTTCGCGTGTGTTACAAACCAGACAATAACTGTTGTCAGGAACAAAAAGAATGAGATTAACACAGCGTTTCCGATTCCATGTTGGATAAAGTATACAAGGAACACTGCCGGAAGCGGGTACTGTTTATAGAAGTCTATGCTCATCTCATTTTTGTTGCACCATTTTGCCAAGGCAGCCTTGAACTCTGTACTTCCAAGCATCGAGTAGCTGCCGTACAGCGGTCTTACTCCCATATCGGAAGAATGGATCAGTTCACCGCCGACAGAAGGCTCCAACCACGAAATGCGGTTATCCCGGATTCTGGGACTGGTTCCGTCAGGCTGGAGAGAACCAAACCATATGATATCTTTCTGACTATCATAATTATCTTGGTTTGGAACAACCTTCACTAAGACAGCGCCGTACTGATCGACAAGAGCATTTAGCTCGTTTACAAGGCGTTCTTTCGATATAGTTGTTGATAAAACAGCTATGTTAAATCTTTCGGTTGTATTCAAAGGTTTCTCTTCCTGCATCAAATGCGAACGCTTAAAAACCAATATAAGGGCGAACAATGCAATAACGCACCCCACCAGTCTAATGCTCTGTTTAATCACAAAAAAACCTCCTTGCTTCAAGGATAGCAGAGATGAGTAAAACAAGAGTCTCGCAATACTAACGCACTATATTTTGCGTGCATTTGTGAGCGAACCGATATTTTGCTCATCTCCACAAGGATGGTCTTCGGAAGTGAATGAAACACTTCCGAAGACAACTACTGTCAGCCTAACTGCTCGAAAAATGAACTGCTAAAGGGATACTCAGTCGCAAACACGGTAGTAATAGCGGTCATCGTGCGAAGGCCACTGAAGTGCCCATTTTTCTGCGATTGATTTTTTCCCGGCAGCAGTATCTACCGAACGAACGGTATTGCCATTCAATACAACGGTACTGCCATGGCAACGATCCACGGTGTAATAGGATCGAACCTTTGCATCCCAAAAGCCGTATTCCCATGTTCCTCCCTCAGCGGGATACTGGGTGATTGGCCCATATGCAAGCCAAGTGGGTCGAACGATCTCCCCACCGGAAGCACTTATTGTTTGAACAGTAATCGGATCAATATCCGAAGGCTGTTGCTCTGCAAATGCCGCAACCGGCAAAGCGCAGAGGATAAGCAAAGCGGCAAAAATGCCAGAAAGAATTCTTTTCATAAATAAACCTCCTCGTAAATCGTATTTTTTGCGTTGAAATGTTGAACTACTATTCCTCAATCATAAAGCATCGCCTCCTCTCAATCTGTTGAGCCGCTCTATTGCCGCCTTTACACATACAACGTTTTGAGGCTAAGAATCGGTTACAGATTCACGAAAGAAATTTTCCCACCCTGCCTTGAACGCACGCCAAGGGTATGGTATAATTTATACAGTAGAAATCATACAGTAGAATTTGTACTGACAGTGAGGAGTGAAAACATGAATGGTCGCTATGATTTCCTAATTCTGCATTTGTTGAGCAGAGAGGAGATGTATGGGTTCCAAGTCATAAAGAAGGTCAGCGATAAGTGCACCGATGCTGAGTTTGAACTGAAAACAGGAATGCTTTATCCTCTGCTGTCCGCTTTGGAGGCTAAGGGCTATTTGTCATCACGGCTTGTCCCGGTAGCCGGCAGAGAACGCAAGGTGTATAAGGCAACCGAGAGCGGTATTGATTACCTTGCGCATAAGAAGGAAAAGTGGTACCGATGGGAAGAATTTGCCAATAGCATTCTTGAGCTTTGATTGTAACCTGTTTCCCGTTACAATCGTTGTATGAATGGAGGCTCATGGGCTATAGAAAGGAAAACTAATGCTATTGATTTATATGAGCTTTATAGACGACGAATCTCATCGCCGACTATTTGAGGAAATATACCTCAGTTATCGAAAACAGATGTTTCTCGTTGCACGCACCGTGCTTAAAAACGATTCTGATGCCGAGGATATTGTACATGACGTCTTTCTGAGGATTGCACAGAAGTATATGGCAAAAATCAGTACCATCGAAAACGAGACTGATTTAAGGAACTATTTGTTAAAAGCGACAAAAAACGCTGCCTTAGATCACCTAAGAAAGCATCGTCATGAACGTGTTCGGACGGAGGAAGAAAACGAAACAGATGTGCCTGATTCGGAAGAAATGCCGGACGATGCTCTTGTCGAAAAGATACATAATTGCATTGAGTACAAAAAGATCGTATCAGCAATAGCATCTATGAGCGACATATACAGAGATGCCCTGTATTATCACTTTGTATTGGAGCTATCGGTGCCTGAAACGGCTAAGTTGCTGAACTGCAAGGTGTCAACCGTAAAGCAAAGGCTGGTGCGTGGGAAAAAGCTTCTTCATGTGCAGCTATTCGAAAGGGGAGAACAATAATGGCTGAAAACAAACTTAAAACGGCGCTTCGGGAAGTTGTTTCTGCTGAGTTCGCCGAGATTCCAAGGAATGAACGAGAGATAAACCATTCATTCTCAGATGATTTTTTGCGCAGAATGGATAAGCTTACACATGCACAGCGAAGCAGGTTCTGGCGAATGACGAACACTGTGCCTAAGCGGGTTGCAGCCGTCGCAGTCGCATTTTTACTGATTGCGCTGACCGCTTGCAGCATTCCTTCAGTACGAGCTGCGGCAACTAAATTCATCCGGGAGACATTTGACTCCTATGTTCACTTCTTTACGGAAAAGTCTGAAAGAAGGCAGATTACAGAGTATTACCGTCTAACGGAACTTCCGGATGGATATGCAGAAGAAATCGTTGTAAAAAATGACTCCTGTTGTATTTCCTTCTATCAAAATGAGGAGGGAGATCGGATCATCTTTGCGCAAAGCGTAACAGAAGATTTTGCAATTGATGTAGATAATGAGAATGGGAAACACTCCCAAATTGACCTATCCGGCACAGATGTATCAATTTATGAATCTGCCGGCGTTATGGTTGCAGTGTGGCTTCACGATCAATGCGCTTTCAGTCTAACGGTTTATGGAGACTACGGGATTGACCTGATGATTAAGTTAATAGACTCGGTTCAAAGGCAGTGAAACAACAGCACAAACGAAACGAGGGAGGTTGCCGGCGAATGCCGACAACCTCCCGAAGCAACGAACGGGAATCGCATAGAAGGCCGCACTGGGGCGGATGAGTGTGCTAAAAAACACTAAGTCCAATGTCAGATGCTATGGAAAGTGAAAGCCGATGCGGAAGCCAGAGAAACCGAAGCCACCAGACGATATGAATCCGCCCTTGCCAAGCGCAATCGACGAAAACCGGTTGCACTTTTTCCTGACCGCCTCATACAGCGAGGAATGCCGCAGGTTGTCAAGCGAAGCGGCGAAAAAGTGCGGCGTTCATAGAAAAGTTGTTGAATTGAATAGGAATAGTAATTGAAAGCTTACGAGTTGCAAGGTATACTTCCCCCCTGATTAGTTTTCTTCCATCCACAGTTTCTTCCTTAAAGACGACAACCAATAGCATTGCGTGATCATTATATACTGGACTAATCACGCTGATACAAGTATGATGCTTGTGGCGGCATCATCGGAAATGCAGAAAGGAGGAAATCCATGCGCATGACAAGAAGAATTTTGGCTGTTACTCTTTGCTTGCTAACTGTTTTTGCGGTTACTGTGGGAGCTTCTGCTGCGGTTTATCGCAAAACGACTACCCATAGCTATTCTTGCAAAGTTCACTCAGGCTGTCAAACTGTCACCTTTGTTTCAGAAGGTAACACAGTTACCGGACAAGTATATGACAAGTATTTTTCCGGGAACAGCTCTCATTGGCCTAATGCCTTCCGCTATGACAATGTTTGGTCGTACAAGATAGGAAACTCTGGCTTTGCTAAAGGTACATACACCCTTTATTCAAGCTTGGTAACGCAATGGGCATCAATTGCCTTTTCGAGTACATCAAACACCATCACGCATACATACTGATTATGTAGATGGCATTGACGATAAAACAGGCTAACGTTTATTAAGTAGCGTTTCCGAAGATGCTGCTTGAGATAGTTGAAAGGAGATAGACATGATTGCCTTATCCAACATAACCTTGAAATTTGAACACACTCTTATAAAAAGAGGATCTATAACGATACCAGACAATTTGATAACTGTAATCACAGGAAAAAGCGGAAGTGGAAAAACTTCTTTGCTATATTTGATTGGGTTAATCTCGTCAAATACAAGCTATGAATATATTTTTGATGGGAAATCTATTGATCTAAAATCCGACACAAAGCTCAGCAATGTTAGGAAAAAGCAAATAGGGTATGTGTTTCAGGACAATTCACTTATTGAATCGCTGAGTATTGCTGACAACATTAAACACTCTGCCAAAATTGCTGGTCATACTCTCAGCGATGACGAGGTTGTTGATTATTTGACGCAGGTTCATTTGGATGTCGATTGTTCAAAATACCCCCGCATATTGTCAGGAGGTGAAAGGCAGAGATTGGCAATAGCTTGTGCAATGGCCAAAAACCCGGCCTTAATAGTCGCAGATGAGCCAACGTCAGCACTTGACAGAGAAAACAGCATCCTCATAATGGATATATTCAGGTCTTTCGCAAATAAAAGGGGCAAAAAGGTTGTTGTTGCATCACACAATCAAATGGTTACAGAAGCTGCCGATGTGGTTTATGAAATAGCAGAAGAAAAAATCGTTTTAAAACGAGGGGAAGCTATACCAACCGAAAAAAGCGTCGTGGAAGATGGATTTGAGCATGTGCCGTTTAGTTTCGCGCACTCAATTAAGTATGCTGTTAAAACGATGAAACGGTCAAAGTTTCTGAAAGCACTGATGATTGTACTGTGTGCAATTTCTATTGCATTGGCAGCTTGCATTAGCGGAATAGGAGAAGGGCTTGTGAAACATCAAGAGTCTTTGTTAGAAACCATTTCTGATAAGGAGGTCTTTTTGATTAACTTTACAGCTCCATTACAAACGTATGTTGATGTAGATGAGAATCTATCAATATCAGCAGCAGAGGAAACCGCAATCAGTAAAATCAGCAGTATTGATTCGATTTATCCTTACCTCGAATTTCGCTCTGTTGGGTATGATTTTATTCAGGATACCTTCTTCGATTCGTGCAATGTTGAAGTAGCCACAGATGGCAAAGCAAGTACATACACATTCAATGAAGCGAACGACCATTACAAAAAATTAGTTGTTGCGCCGTATTATAAAGAAGATAATGTAGAAAAAAGAGTAATCAATTCGTTTGAAACTGACGCTACGGAGAAGATTTATTTCTCTTATGAGCTGGCAAATGTCTTGGGGTTGGCTAACTCCTCGCTCTCAGATGTACAGATTAGTCTTTCCATAGGGGTTCCCATGGGAACTACCGATGTAAATCTAAACGTATCTTCTTCGGAAAGCTCATACATGGCAGACATTGATGTTTCAAAGATAGCACCGATTTCTTTTGAACTTTCCGGAGTCTTGGATCACGACTTTAAAAATAGACGTTCTGCAAGTGGGAACATGATTATATATATGCCAATAGATACTATGCTTAGATATATGAATTCTATCAAAGCCACTATTGACCCATCGCTGTTTCATAAAGACTATGGGATTAACGAATGGAGGCCAAGTGCCTATGTGTCCTTTGTAAAGAACTACAATGATATTGATTTTACGGTTGAAAAACTTGAGAAGATTAACCCCAACTTTAAGGCTGTAAGTGCCTATCAGGACATAGACTCGATGAATGAGCTTCTCTCAAATGTTAGGGATACTGCTTCTTGGATTATCATTGCTGTTTTAGTAATTGTGCTCATTCTTATGGCTATTATTTATATCAACAGCACAGTCGGTAGAAAGTATGAGTTTGCGATTTTAAAAGCAAACGGATTAAACAACCGTGAAACTCTTAAAATTGCTCTTTCGGAAGCACTCATTCAACTATTTGGCATAACCATATTTGCTCTAATTATTGCGCTTTTGATAAGCGGTGTAGTAAATCTGCTATTTAGCTTCAATGTACTCACACTGTCAATCAAAACTGTTGCAACAATTGTCTCGACTGCACTTATTGCCGTGTTGGTGCCAACTATCGGAAGTATCATAATAATGAATCATGTTAAGCCCGATAGAATTTTAAGAAACTAATAGGAGGATATGATGAGAAATCGTTTGGCAAAAGTTTTGCTGTTCGCATTTATTCTTGTTGTTCTTGCATCAGCGGTGATACTAATGCTGGCAAAAGAGCGAGGAGCTAACGGTCCGTATGAAGAAAAAAACGGAGCAGACACGATTGACCGGGGAACCATAACTAAATAGCACTAACTATTCAGAAAAGTGCATTCGACGAAAATCGGTTGCACTTTTCTTTTACCCAAAATCAAGAAAGGAGCCGCCAAGACTGAACGAGCGAAACGGAGGTGATACCATCGCACTCTACCATTGCAGCATCAAGATCGTCAGCCGGGGAAAAGGCAAATCAGCCGTTGCCGCAGCCACCTACCGAAGCGGCGAAAAGCTGACGAACGAGTGGGACGGACTGACCCACGACTACACGAAAAAGGGCGGCGTTATCCATTCGGAAATACTGCTCCCGGCACACGCCCCGCCCGCTTTCTCTGACCGTAGCACCCTGTGGAACAGCGTGGAGCTTTCCGGAAAATCAAATAACGCCCAGCTTGCGCGGGAGGTGGAAATTTCCCTTTCCGTGGAGCTGTCCGGAGAGGAACATGCCCGCCTTGTGCGGGAATATTGTTCCTCTCAATTTGTTTCCAAGGGCTTGATTGCCGACTTCAATCTGCACGACACGGGAGGCGGCAACCCCCACGCCCATATTCTGCTGACCATGCGCCCAATGGACGAAAGCGGCGCGTGGCTTCCGAAGTCCAAAAAGGAATATGTGCTGGACGAAAACGGCGAGAAAATCCGTCTGCCCAGCGGCAGGTACAAGACCCGCAAGGTTGACCTTGTGGACTGGAACAACCGGGAAAACGCCGAGGTCTGGCGCAGGGCGTGGGCTGACCTCGCCAATGAGTATTTAGAGAAGAACAACCGCCCGGTGCACATCGACCACCGTAGCCACGCCGCGCGCGGCATGGACGAGCTGCCCACCGTCCACATGGGCGTCGCCACCCTTGACGATGTCCGAGTGGAGATGCAGGAAGGGAAGGTGTACCAGTGGAGAAATACAAGATTGGGCGACTGGCGATTTGCAGGAAGCCCGGTGCTTTCGTGTTCAATTACAAACAAAAGACTCGCGGCGGCAGGATACTTCAGTATCCTCAACCGCTACGAGCCCCTGCACTTATGCGGTTAGAACTGCCGTGTACCGGCAAGTATGCACGGTGGTGTGAGAGATCGATCCCCGATTGTGGGATCCTCCTGCTTGATCATCTCACACTGAAAGGCATTCCAAACAATGCTTGGCAGTGCGCCTAATACGTTTTCTTGATTGTTCGAGTAATCGTGTCGGGAGCACCACCCGAACCGGATATCACATAGACAACCGTGATGCGATATGTCCCTTTCGATGGAAGCTGGAACGTGTGATCGCCGGCATAAACGTAATTGTATATCACATCGTACCATTCGTTATTAGGCTCGCCAATATCAACGCGCTTCCAAAACAATCCCCACGTTTTCTTCTCAATATAAGTCGTGATCTCGCCTTTGGTTGTTTTTCCGGGAATCCCTTGATATTGATTGGTTACTGTCAACAGGCCGCTGCTTGAAACGGCTGCAACGCTGCTTGCCAGTATGGTGTTGTTAAAGCGCGTTTCGTTCGATGATGCGCCAATCACGCCGACTGTCGCGCTGAGCATCAGAACGATGACAACCAGCATGATAAACAGGTTTCTTCTTTTTTTGATCATATTCGGTTCCTCCTATACTCTCTTGCTTGTGGTGATGCTATCAAGAGAAATGTCCCCACGATAGCTCTTTACATATTCAACGTTTCTCATTGACATAGAGGTTACAACTCATTCCATGGTTAACAACAACCACGGTCACATTTTGGGGAATGGCTCCTTAAACGCAGAATCAGATAAAAAATACAGATCTTGCGTTTTTATATGGTGCATGTGCTGACTAAACATTGGCTGAATAAGACCCACCGCTTGAGGCGGCTTTGCTTTTCTATTTACGCGCAACACTGCCCATCATTCGCAATGCCCACTTATAAGGAAAATATATTTGCATATAGTGCATATTTATACACTTGCGGTGTTGACAGATATTGCCGCAATTGTGTACAATAATGACACGAGAAGGGCAGACTTTACGCTGAACATAGGAATTACTTGACTATGCAGAACTGTTCTTCGCATACTGTTTTCCAAATTAGGAGAGCGCATAAATATACATTTTGCAGTTATGCGCAGTATCCTTCGTAACTCAGAACGGAAGCCGTCGTGAACTCGGCAGAGGACGCGGCTGCGCAGCAACACCAGCTATGAATTTGCAGCTCAGTTTACTAACGCAAATTATATGGTTGCAAACAGATATAGCTTCAACCCAACACCTAACAACCAAAAGAAGGGGATACAGGCATGTGTTCTTCCTTTTGCAGCTCTTATACGAAAGCACGGAGAAGTTTTTGACGGTTTCGCTATTCTCCATCTCCATGGCGAACGAAACACATATCGAAAAAAGATGCTTTTGGAGCTACGGCTAATGCCGATAACTCTATAAATAATCAAAGAAGGAGGGTTTCATTATGAAACACACGTCCAAACTGTTGACAGCTCTGCTGTTGACAATGGCATTTCTTGTTTCCGCATTGCCTGTCCATGGCATACATGCCGAGCCGGAAACTGCCACCGTTCAAAAGAATGCTGAACTGGTGTTCGTTATTGATTCTACCGGGTCAATGGGCGACGCCATCAACAACGTCAAAACAGGGATAACATCCTTTGTCAACTCGCTGGAGACACAAGGGGTAAAATTGCGAATAGGCATTGTTGAATACCGTGACATAGAGGAAGACGGATTGGACTCAACCATTATCCATGAGCTGAATCATTCTCCATGGATGAACAGCACTTCCGAAATGGTCGGAGTACTTGGCGGCATTGCTGCTGATGGTGGCGGGGACATCCCGGAATCGGTAATTGATGGGTTAGGATACCTCGTCGATGGGGAAACAATTCCGTGGAGCAGCGATTCATATAAGTTTGCAGTTGTTTTGACAGATGCAGGTTATAAGGTTGCAAACAGGCATGGATTCAACAGCTTGCAAGAGGTCGCAGATGCGCTTTTGGCAGCCGGTATCAACACTTCTGTTGTCACAGAAGAGAGCTAGTTCTCAACCTATGAAGAACTATACACCACAACGGGAGGCACCAGGGCGAACATTTATTCCGATTTCAGCACTGTCCTTGCGGATTTAGCAAACCAAATCCTCGGTCTTACGGAAAAGGCAAAAAAGGCAATATACGTTTTGCCCGGATACTTGGGTTCCGAACTGTACGATGGTCCTGACGGAACCGCAGGAGGAGACCTTGTTTACGTTTCCATTCCCGGGCTTATACTGAACATGACTAAATTTTTTCAAGACGCTGATAGTAATGGAACACGATTACACGTTGACTATGCGCGCGATGAGTACGGCGCGAATGGTACATACAAAACACTGGTAGATCGCTTAAGGGCTGAATTTGTCGATGAGTATGATGTGAGGTTCTTTCCATACAACTGGCTGGAGGATCTGAACGACAGCGTCAAAAAGCTTGAAAGGGACATTCGGAAAAACCATTACGACAGCGTCATCTTTGTAACCCACAGCACAGGCGGATTGTTAGCCTCTGCATTCATAGCGAAGAGCAACGCTAACAAGTTGTTGGTATCCAAAGCCATAATGATAGCTGCTCCATTATTTGGGACATACGCTTCGCTGTTACCCATAGAGAGAGGAGATTCCAGGAAATTTGATTTCAACGAAATTCTCTCCAATATCGATTGGTTTTCACATGGACTCGATGCAATCACCCCGAAATCATGGGTTCGCGGATGGGCAAAAAATTCGCCGACCACATACCAGCTGTTGCCAAGCAGCGAATACATTCGTCAAATACCCATGCTTAACTTCAACAGTGATAATTGGTGGAATCCATGGTCGAATTTGGAAGCTATCGGTTCCATTGGTGTTTATTATAGGATCCTCAATGGAAGTGAGCGCATAAACCCCAATTTGACGAATGGAACTGACCGTAGCCACAGGTATTTTCGTGAAACTGCGTTAAAGGGGGACGTCATAAGCCAGTGGTCGCTTGCATCCCTGATGGAGGTTGATACCTTGTTAATCTGCACAACATCAGGTCATTCAACAACAAAAACGGTGCTATATAGGAACGGAGTTTTCGGCGGGAAAAAGCTGGACGACATAATATACAACAGAAACGGCGATGGCACTGTTCAAGGCATTAGTGCAACAGGTGCCGTTAATGGGATTGTGAAACTCAGGGTCGATTATTACTCAGCTGATCATGGCGGATTGTGTAAGGATTCGGAGGTGCTCAGTCGCATATGCTCCGAAATCAAAGGAATGCGTACCCCTGTTAAGAATCATCATGTAGCAGACACCGCCGGCATTAGTGAATTAATCAAAATCCGCTATAAGGCAGACGTACCGGTTACTGCCACCATCTACGATGCAGAAAACAATGTAGTGGCGCAGGTTTCTTCGGAAGGCATAACTGGCTTTGATGAGAATGATTTTATCTTCGATTCATTCGCAGATGCGGAAGAAGATGGAGAAAGGACTGAAGCCTCGATCTATATGCCGAACGGCGGATACAAAATTCTGTTCACGCATGGAAATTCCGCAGACGTAAGCGTGAATTTCAACGCCTATGTTTCTACTCTGGTTGATGATGGATGGAAAGACTTCAGCGTGATGACTTCCGTTGCAAGTACATATGACTCAGGACTGATTGCTTCTTTTGACGGAACCACCCAGGTAATTGACAACGACACGATTACCGAAATCGTAGGTGGAACGGCAGAGGACTGGTTTACAGAATGGGAAATTCCTTCCGCAATCAAGGTAAACAAAGGCGATGTGCTGCCAATAGAGATTTCCGGAAGCGAGGCAGGAGCTGTTTCTGACAAATTGGTTTGGCATTCAGCAGACGAATCGATAGCCCGTGTTTCCGAAAGCGGCGTACTTACGGCAGTAGGATACGGCAAAACAACTATATCTGCAACCGACGGCAATAAAGCCGTAACATCTGAAGTTACAGTCATTCAAAACGCAACCGCTGTGAGCTTTTCCGATGTGGAGATGGTCATTGGCGAAAGAACTCTTATCAGACCGTCATTTGAGCCTGTTTCGGCAACCGAAACCGATCTGACCTACTCAATGGATAAAGAAGGCGTCATTGAGATAAATGAATTCGGCGTTATGCACGCACTTGCCGAAGGAAGCGTTGTCGTAACCGGAACCACTGCATACGGCGTGTCGGGACAGTTCACTGTCACCGTAAAGGATGATACGAACTACGGCGTTGAATCCATTGCCCTTCCTGCAACGGCTAAAGTCGGATTGAACAATAAAATCACCTTGGATGTAGCGTTTAATCCCGTGAATGCAACGAACAAAAACATCAAATGGTATGTTGAAGACGACAGCATTATCCGCCTCACTCCGGGCGATGCTCAGGCGGAAATTATCGGCACAAAACTTGGCTCAACGAAAGTGACGGCAGTTTCAGAAGACGGAGGTCATGTAGCCGAATGCATTGTCACGGTTACAGAGAAGGAAGTGGGGCCGCCTGAGACAGGTGCAGTCAGCATGGTAATGACGGGCATTATGCTCGTTGCAGCAGGGGCTGCCGTAACCTTGCGAAAGCGCAGAAGAAGAATTTGACGGCACTGTGTCTTGCTATGGTATCGGGTAAGAGAGGCCACTTTCCTCGGAACGGCTGCAAGTTTCATCGATTGAGATAAGCATCGTTCTGTTATAAAATCGAATTTTGCACAGGCTTTGTGAAAGAGCCCTTGTAACAATTCGTTTCCCTTGCTTGTTTTGGCTTCCGTATGTAAACAGGGAACAACGCTCTCCCCGAGTAATGTGAGGTTCCCGACAAACGTGGCAAGCAAGGTCTTTTGGAGCCAAAAGACACCAGGCGGAGACTCTGACGAGTCCCCGCCTTTTGCTTGATGGGGCGTTCCCCATACCCCCTGTAACACAGATTTCATCTGTGGCTGCGCGATGTGCCATCGCTATTTTTCCTCGCGCTGCCGCTCGGTGGTCTGCCGGTTCTGCTCGTCCAGCCCCAGCAGACAGGCGGCGTTCGCCTTGTGGATCAGCAGCTCCCGCATCTGCTCCTGCGCCCGGTGGTACTCGGCGTAGGCCGCCTTTTTCTCTGCCATGAGCCTTGCAAATTCTTCGTTCAGGCTCCTGACCGTGGGCAGCTTTTTCAGGCCGAACGCATCAAAGGCTTTCTTCGCCGCCTTGTGGGTGAGGATGTCGCCCTCATGCTCCGCAAGGTATTTTTTCGAGTACCCCGCCTTGCGGTAGCCGGTGTAAACGCTGCGCGTCCTGGAATAGTTCATAATGTGCGTCCGCAGGGTCTGTATCTCGCCCATCCGCGCTTCCGCCGCCTTTATGGCCGCCCTCAAATCATAGAACCGCTTCTCCGCATCGGCGGCGGCATTGACAAGTGCGTCGAAATCGGCAAAGCCCTTTTCCTCCAGATATATCAGCGTCTTTGCCATCTGCTTGAGCTTTGCCACCTTCATCGCCTGATCGTAGCGGTAGCCTTTCCCCGAATTGAGCTTTGCCTCAATATCGGCAATCAGCGTGGCGCGCTCCCTGCGCTTCGGATATTTTTTTCTGACAAAGGGCTTGTGCGTCCTGCTTCCGGTGAGAACCGCGCGCAGCTCCTGCTCGGAATATCCCTCGCCCAGAGAATCCAGACGAATGCTCTGTTTCTGGTTTTCGTGCCGCAGCGACAGCCTGCCCTTTCGGGCGACGG
>ERZ1026860.809-NODE-809-length-18072-cov-20.592496_pt1 | contig 18072 bp, 10 predicted proteins | sample MGYA00380160_ERZ1026860 | MGnify/ENA primary metagenome ERZ1026860 (study PRJEB33269, sample SAMEA4719796) | human gut metagenome | biome: human-associated habitat; feature: organic feature; material: feces | place: Cameroon | collected 2013-10 ... | reverse complement strand
GTTGGGGAATCGGCAGCGAAGGCTTTGGCGGCGGCACGATCAACCACGCCTGGAGTGGAGGCCCGCTTACGATCCTGAGCCAGAAACTCTGCGGGATCGAGCCGACGGCTCCAGGCTTCCAGACTTTCGATGTCAAGCCTCAGCTGGGAACTTTGAAGACCGCTTCCGCCGCTCTTGAGACCCATTACGGAATGATCCGCGTCTCAATCAGCCGCAAGTCTGTCAAGTCTCATGTCGCCTCGCTCGCAATTGAGGTTCCGGAAGGCACAACTGCCACTGTCACGGCTTCAAACGGCAAGCCGAAGACGATGACCGCAGGAAAATATTCGTTGAAGATCAAGGTTGACTGATGTCTGCACATCGTGATTTTGGTGCGGCCGTGAGCGATGATGCTTGCGGCCGCATCTGGTTTCAAGGCTGGCTTTTGGCCGCATTGTTGACCAGAAAAATTCCTTTGTCATTCTCTTTGAGAACGGCCACGGTCCAGTAGCAGCCCTCGGCGGCATCGTAGGACACGGAGATGTTCTGATTTACAGTCATTCCCTCTGAAAGTGTCTCGCCGCCGTCATCGGCGGGCAAAGGGTCACCGTTCGGGGATGTCGCTATGGCTCTGACCACCTTGTTGAAGGTGTAGTCGGAGCCTTGTCCGACCTGGAAGCCTTTGATCCCGTCCTGCATCAAGGCGGCGAAGATCCTGTACTTTCCGCTTTCGGCGATCTTTATGGTCACCAGAGCCTTTGCCGGAGAGTCTGCGTCAGGTGTGATTGTGATGGCACACGGCTTCTTCACCGAATCCAGATGTCGGCTGGCGGCCTCGTAGAGGATGTCCTCGTTGTTGCCGAACACGGTCGGCTCAAAGTTGATGATCGCGGACGGAAAACTGTTGATGGAGTACCGTTTGCATAAGTCATTCTCAAAGCCGACACTGAAGTTGTCGCCTTTGTGGACACTGACCGTGACGAGCCGTCCGGACAGCCTCTCGTTGACCTTGACCAGACTCTTGGACATGTCCGGACAGTAGGTACACCACGATCCCGTGAAATAAAAGACAAAGGCTCGGCTTTCTACTGCCTCGGGTTCGGGCTCGGGCTTTGGCTCCGTTTCAGGTTCTTTTTGATATTCCTCCCAGTCGGAATGAATCCCTTGGCAGGAGTCCAGAGCGGCCGGCAGAGCCAAAGCCGCGACGCAGAGAATTAATGAATAGAGTCGTTTCATCAGAAAACAATTGAGATTGAAAGGCTTCCGCCTGTGAAGCCTGGCTGCCAGCGGCAGACTCCGCCAGAGCAGACCATCCCCTTACGGTTCCGGCCGAATGATGCGCTGACCCGGTAACGTCCACGGCTGTAGCCCGCTCCGGCCTGGTAGTAGTGAACCTTGCTTGATCCGTGATTGTACATGTCCTTGGCGAAGACTGACCAGCCTGATGTGAGATTCGCCTCGACAAGAGCGGCACACCAGTCCTTTTCGGACTCCGCGCTGTAGAGATACTGAAGTTCCACGCGCATCGAGAAACTGTCCGTGAATCGGTAAGCCACATCAGCGACGGCAGTGTTCCGGACCTCGGTCATTCTGTGCACTCCGTGCGATGGGGATCTCTCCTGAATATTCAGAAGCAGCACAGATTTAAGGCGACGGTTCCATTTCCGTTCGTACTTGACGCTGATGTCCCTGAAAAGCAGTGCCCTCTTGCCTAGTTCGTGGTACTTTTTCAGACTGTGCGCTTCGCTGTAGTTGAAATGGAGCCGATCCTTTTTGCTTGCCTTGTAGAGCAGGTCGGCTTGCCAGGCATCCTCTCCATCGGAGTTCGGGTAGTACGGTTCCAGGGAGCAGAGCATGTAGGTGTGCTGAAGGGAAAGGGCCGGGATGTAGTTCAGAGTGTTGGAGATGTATGTCTCGTTGGTTCTGAAAACCTTGTTGGTCATGTTCTGAAGATGCCTGAACGTGGCCACGGCACTTATACTGCCGACAGCCAGTCCTGTTTCGAGCGACAGGGCATCCCCTTGGTGAAGATTTTCCACCCCGCTGACCGAAAAGTCGTGCCAGTCCTTCTGCTTCCCGCAATATTCACCTTTAATGTAGAATCCCCCTATTGCGTAGTTCGCCCCGAGAGACCATGATGCGTTGTTTTTTGGCACGCTGACCTTGATCCAATCATCATTAAGGTAATAGGGAAGTTCTTTCTCGAACCGTTCCAAGAACGAAAACTCCAGTCCGAGGTCGCCTCCGAACAGGCTTATATGCGAGAGCGTGATGTCCGCTCCAAGAATCCGCGTGTCTGAATATCCCCGCAGATGTCTCGGAAGACCCCACACGAGTTTGATGCCAAGCCGGTCTTTGGAATATTCCATCCTCACTCCTCCGACCGAGTTGTTCATCCCCAGCGCCCTGTCCTCCCACGAGCGGAACAGCAGTCCGGAGCCGAACTGGTCATACCAGTCGCCGAGGGTGATGTTGAAGTCCTTGGCGTTGTAGCGGATGAACTTTTCAGGCAGGGCGAACCCTTTGATTCCCTCATCGTAGCCGAGAAGCGGCTGCGGATGCCACTCGGCCTGCACACCGGCCTGAAAGCGTTTTCTGGACCAGTCCAGTTTCAGATAGTTGTTGGAGCCGTAGTCATCCCTGTCCGTGTACCAGACATCATTTGACTCAAAGCTCCAGTGCCAGGAACTCTTGTCCTGGGCGCTGGAGATTGAACTTAGTCCCAGCGCTAGCGCCAGGAGTGTGGATATTCTTGACTTTGACATCATTTGTCAACCATGACCATCACCGGCGGGGCGAGAGGGATGAAATTGGCCTTGTCAACGGCGGCGCATTGAGCGGCGGCTCTGGTGACGGCCTCGGCGCTTCTTGCCGGAGCGTCGAACGCCACGAATGTCTCGTAGTCGTAAGTCCATGCGTCACCCTCGGAGAACTTCATGATTTTCTTGTAGATGGCCTCACGTGACGGGGCGTTGAAACCTCCCGTGTTGTAGCGCATGATGCTGTTATCGGTCGGTCTATAGACTCCGTAAGGGTAGGTATAGCCACCTTCATAGACGCCAACCTTACCTGAATATCTTGAGTCGGAGATGAATTTTGACCAGAGGATGGTGTTCGGATCGGATGTCAGGTCCACGTTCTCGTAAAATCCATAGGCGAAACCTTTCCATTTCTTCAGTTCTGAGACCTCGTCATCAGGAATTCTGCCCATGGAGTCATAGAAGTATTCATCCGCCAGTTTGCCGAACCCGTGGCCGCAGCCTTCGTGTCTGAGTGTCTGGGCGTACTCGTTTTCGTTGCGGCAGAGAGGAACGTAGCAGACAGCCTGATTGTTACTGTACATATGACAGGTTCCGGCGTATTTTGCTTTGTTGATGATCACGAATATGATTGTTTTTGTCAGATTCACGGACGGGATCGATGCCTTGACGAAACTGTTGACAAGATTGTTGTCTCCTCCTATGTACGTTCCCTGTCCAAACTGCGCCGAGAACTTGGTGTCACCACCTTCTTGTGCAATGATTCCGTTCTTCGAGACAGACCCTATCCTGTAGATGTTGAACCTGTCCTTCGTGCTCCTGAACGGCTCCTCGGTGAAGAAAGCCTCCTCGCCAAGTTCGACGTACTTGTTGAAAAGATTCTGATCCTTGTCCGCGAACGCGTCTCCGACAAACACCACGTCGATTCCCTTGCCGACAGTCGCCGAATGAATCCTGGTCACCTGTCCGTCCTGACTGTAGTCAGATGATGTGTAGGTTTGGATTCCTTGCTTGACCGTCACAGTCAGAAGCGAGTTGTTGACATTCTTGAATATGATTTCGCCGCTTCTGGCTGAGGATGCCGTGTTGGCGTTAACCGTGAACGTGAACGTTCCGGAGTTCTCTGACTTCTTGCTGATCCATTCCGGCACGGAATTGACGGAGTAGTCCATGTTCGCCGTCACGGTCATCGTGATGTCCTGCTCGCTGCCGTCAATGTCGAACAGGGTCGGGGTGACGGAGAACACCTCGTCCTCGCCCGGCTCGGAGCCGACAATGATGTTGGTTGAGGCTGGAATGGATCTACCCTGCAACCCATCAATCTGTCCGCTGAAGATGTACAAGGTCTTCAAAGGATTGCCGGTACAGTAGAACCGCTGCAGTTCTGTTAATCCGGAGATATCAAGAGTCTCGATCAAGTTGTTCCTCACATCCAGAATTGAGATTTTCGGACAGCAATTGACCTTGAGTGTTTTGATTTTGTTGTCCCGGCAATACAGATTCACAAGGTCGGGGCAAGGCCTGAGATTCAGTTCTGAAATGCTGTTCAACTCACAGTCAAGATGCTTTAGTTTGTTGTTATAACTGAGATCCAGTTCCTTGATGTTGTTGCCGTAGCAGTACAGGTTTGTCAATGACGGGTTGTTGCTCAGGTCAATCTTTGAGATTTCGTTGTAATAACAGCCTAGAATCTCCAGTTTGTTGTTCTTGCTGACATCAATTGAAGACAACTTCATGTTTGAGCAATAAAGGGAGACAAGTTCCGGATTGCCGCTTACATCAACGGATGCAATCGCATTAGAGCCGATGTAGAGGGCGCGGAGTCTGGAATTGCCGCTTACATCAATGGATGTCAACTGGTTGCTCTCGCATGTCAGATTGTCAAGCAAAGGATTGTTGCTGACATCAATCGAGGTCAGTTTGTTTCCAGAGACGTTGATGAACGACAGTTTCGGGTTGTTTCTTACGTTGATTGACTCAAGAAGATTGTCGTTGGCCTTGAAACTATAGAGCGACGCGTTCTTGCTTATGTCGATGGATCGTAGCTCATTGCCGTCGCAATACAACAGGCCTAAAGACGTGTTGTTGGTCACGTCAAGTTCCGTGAGTTCGTTGAAGCCGCAGTACAGACGCTGAAGTTTTGTGTTTTTGGTCACATCCAGACTCTTCAGGATTCCGCCGTCGTCATACTTGGCTGTGGCGTTGTTCCAGACATGAGAGCCGTTGCAGTTCAGATATGTCAGATTGGTCATGTACTCAATGCCCACCATAGAGGCGATCGTGTCGGTGCAGACCACGATTCTGTTGACAGACAACGCTTCGTCATAACTGATCTCGCCGTCTTTGTCCTTGTCGAAGTTGGCGATCATGTAGGCCTTGAAACTTGCGTCCTCGAAGATGATGTTCTTGTTGCCCTCGTCGATCTTGCACTCGAACGGCGTGATGCGGTATAACTCGGAACGCTTGAGCGTGACATCTGACTTGATGGTCTTGAGCACCTTGCCTTTGTCCGTGTCGATAGTGACCGAGAAGCCTCCGGTGTATTTTTGCGCCGGGACGACAATGTGGAAATCTGTCGCCGTGCCGGAAAGTGACACTCCGCCGCAAATCAGGGCGACTCTTGAGCCGGCGTCTTTCGTCATTGTGAGTGTGGTGTTCCCAGGGTCGATTGTGGCGTCTCCGGACACTTTGATCCCCGAGTTGTTAGGCGTGAACACAATCGAGTTCACAGTAAGGCTTCCGGTCATGGAAATCTTCAGGACGGAGCATAGGTTCTTGAAATTCAGTTCGTATCCATCCGTGACCGCGACCATTGGGTAAGCCTCCTCCGCAATGTTTCCTACCTTGTAGATCTGCTCTGCCGGAAGGCTCACGCTTATTGTAGAGCCACTTTTTTCTTTGACAATTCCATAAGGATAGACAGCTGTCTTGCTCATGGACATTCCGTTCAAATCCTTGAATGCCCCTTGAAACTCACCTCTGGTGGTCCCGTCTCCCTTTTTCAACTTGAACTCCGAGGCCTCATTATCTCCGACGAACACTCCTATGGCGTCATTCTCGGACCAGATGGTTTTATAGATTCCAGATGTCGGGCCGGACAAAGATGTTTTTGTCGCGGCAGGTTGCTCAATGCCGGCGAACAATGTTGTGACGGCATTCTCGTTTGCGAGTTCCTCTTGCGTACAGGCCGCCAAAAGGGCGAGCGATTGCAGAAGGAATATATTCAATAATTTGTTCACTTTCATATTCAAGTCTTATTTTAGTGTTATCTCTCCTCCGTCCTTTGTGTCTTCGTTGCCTCCATAGACCGTGCCGTCCGAGAATACAAGATCCTGTGTCGTTCCGACCGCCGCGCTGATAGCGTTGTCAACGTAGTAGTCGCCGTAGTCGGCGGTTCTGATGATGGTCTGTGAGCCGTACTGTCTGAGCACATAGACGAGAACCCTGAGGTTGTTCTTGTCGCATGAGCTTGGTATGGTGGCTGTGTAGTTCTTGCTGACTGTCTTGTTGTCTTCGGAAGTCGAGACTGCGTCTCCAGTAATGTCGGTAATCGCTACTCTTGCGATGCTGCTGTGGTTATAGTTGTCTCCGCCACCGTTCTGGTAACCGATGATGTTGTCCTCAAGCAGAACCGCCGTGACCTTGTAGTCGCCTTTCTCTTTGATGTAGAGTTTGACGTTCAGATTCAGCTTGCTGCCAGAGACAGACGACGTGAATGAGATTCCGGTCTTTGTCGGATAGTTGCTTTCTGTCCCTTTCGCAGCATTGACTATGAGTCTTGCAGTGTAATCGTTACTTGTGTAATTCGCAATTGAATTTCTGTAATCTATCATACCGGTAGGGTAGCCCGTGATTCTGAATATGTTTTCCAGTTTGCTTGTTCCGCTGAATCCTAAATTAGAAGAAGTAGGGTGCAGGTTCAGCATCTCAATTTTGTTTGGATACTGGCTTATCGCCTTGGCGAAACTGGTCGCCAGATTAGGGCAATATCCACACCACGTCGCCGTGAACTTCATTCCAAGAGACTTGTGCCAGAACTCCTTGCCGGCCCATTCCTCCGGCTCCTCCGAACCTTTCACCACTATGTTTGTGGCCGAAGGAATCTTTAAATCGGTAATGCCGTCAGTCTGTCCTTCGTAGATATACAATGTAGCCAACGGGTTATCCGTTGCATGAAGTAACTTCAACGCTGTATTATTCGATATATCCAGCGAGGATATATTATTACTGAAACAATATAACTCTTGCAGATCCATAATATTGCTTACATCCAGTGATGTCAGATTATTGTAGTTACAAAGTAATCTTTGTAGTTTCGGACAATTGCTTACATCAAGCAGGGATATATTGTTGAAGTCACATACTACATATAGAAGTTTTGGATTGTTTTTCAAGTTCAGTGAGGTCAGATCATTTCCACCGCAACATAACCAATACAGTTCTGGGTTGCTTCTGAAATCCAGTGAAGATAGGTTATTGTTATCGCAATATAAAATCCGTAATTTAGGATTATTACTAAAGTCCAGATATGACAGGTTGTTACCATTGCAAGATATCCAAGTCAATTCTTTGTTATTCTTTAAATCCAGCAAGTTTAGTTTGTTGAGGGCGCATCCTAAACTCGTGAGTTCCAGGTTATTCTTAACATCCAAGGTGGATAGATTATTCCCTCCACATGAGAAATCTTGTAGTTTCTGATTATTGCTTACATCCAATGAGGATAGATTATTGCTGGTACAATTTAAAGTTGTTAGTTCAATATTGTTTCTTACATCAAGCGACGTGAGCTTGTTATATGAGGCATCCAGATAAGACAGTTTGGTGTTCTTGGAAATGTCAAGACTCTTCAGTACTCCGCAGACGATATCGTATACCTTAGTGGAATTGTTATATTTAAGGCTACCTCTACAGGTCAAGTGTTGAAGATTAGGCATATACTCGATGCCTGCAATGGAGGATATATTATCTGTATTCACTTCAATTTTTGTGACATAGAGTGCTTCCTCATAACTGATCTCGCCATCGTTGTCGTAGTCATGCCTTGAGACCATATACGCCTTGAAGTTCGCGTCCTCAAAGACGATGTTGTCCTTGCTGTGGTCTATCTTGCATTCGAAGGTTTTTACAGGATAAAGGACGGAGCGGGATAAGGTCACATCGGACTTCACGGCCTTTACCACTGCTCCTTGGTCGGTGTTGATGGTGATCGTGAATCCGCCTGTGTACTTCTGGGCAGGGACAACCATGAGGAAATCCGTGCTTGTTCTTGTCAGCTTCACGCCGTTCGCGCAGTTGAGTCTGACGGTGGATTTGGCGTCACCTGACATGGTCAGCATTTTGTCACCTGCGTTCACGGTGGCGTTGCCGGATGTCTTTACGGTGGCATCGTTCGGGGTGAATGTGATTGAGTTGACAGTCAAGTCTCCGAACATTCTGAGCCGAAGGACAGAGCAGAGATTGTAGAACGGAAGGACAGCTCCATCGCTGACTGCCGCCATAGGATAGGAACCTTGCGGAATATTCCCGCTGACATATTCCTGAACCTCGGGGAGTGTGACGGAAATTGTTGATCCGGTTCTTCCTTTCACGATGGAATATGGGTAGATGGCTACCATATTGTCTGATGCCGCGTTTCCCTCAAACTCGGCGGTGTTGGTGTTCGCACCGGATGTAAGCTTGAATTCGCTGGCAGCGTTGCTGCCGGAGAAGACTGCGATCGCGTCGTCCGATGACCAGATTGTCTTGTAAACTCCGTCAGCGTCCGGGCCGTCAAGAGCTGTCCTAGTGGATGACTGCTCGATGGTTGCCAGGATTGTACTGACTGTTTGACCATGCTGCTCTTCCTCGTTGCAGGACACAGCCAAGTAAAGTGAGGCAAGAGACAGGATATTGATAAATATTGTTGATGCTTTCATATTCAATAAGTTTTATTCGATGGTTATTTCCCCGCCGGTCGTGGTGTTCTCGTTGCCGCCTTTGGGCTTGCCGGCGGCTTGGATGACCAAGATTTCAAGTTCGCACTCATTTTCAGCAAGACCGCGAATGACAATGATGCCACCTCTTTCCGAGGTTGATGTGTTCGGGAGGACTTTGAGTTTGTACCAGGTGGCTCCGTTGTAGGTTTGCATGTTATCCAGAATGACCCATTCAGGAATTTCTTTCAGGTAGCACTCGATATTGTGTATCACAAAAAATTGTATTTCACCTCCTTCCGCTTCAACCTTATATTCTCTGTTATCACCATCGATTCTGAATATTATGTCGGCGCCATTCTGGCTTAACTTGACGGTCGCTGTAGTCTTGCCATCTTTAGTTTTTAATGTGATCGTGGCGATCCGCTGTTTGGTTGCCGTGTTCTCTTCGGCGGTGACGGTTACCTGTGCGTTGCCGCTGCCGTCGGTGGCGCTCAGCTTTGCCCAATCCGCGTCGGAAGTCGCTGTCCAGTCGGTGTTGGAGGTAACGGTGAATGTCTTGGATTCAGACTTGGCTGTGAAGGTCATGCTGGCAGGGGAGACAGAAAGCGTTGCATTGGCACCGGCCTGCTTTACGGTGACCGGTACGCACTCGTTGTTGTCGTTGCAGAAAACGATGACTCCCTCGCGGGCTTCGGTGGAGGTATTTGCCTCGGCATTGAACGTGAAGGTGTCCACGTTTCCGCTGCTTGCCTTGTTCGTCTGCTTCACCCATTCCGGCTGCGAGTTGATCTTGTAGCCGATGTTGCGCGTGACCTTGACGGTGAAGTCTCCTCCGGCTGCGGCAACACTGTGCTCGTTCTTGTCAACGGAGAAGATGACGTTGGCGGCGCTCTGGGTTACCTTGACGGTTGCGGTGGCTTTTCCGTCGGCGGTCTTGATGGTGATTGTGGCGGAGAGCTGCGTGATGGCAGTGTTCTCCTCGGCGGTGACAGCAATCTGAGCATTGCCGCTACCGTTGGTTTTATTCAGCTTCGCCCAAGATGCGCCTGAAGCCGCGGTCCAAGCCGTGTTGGAGGTGACGTCCAGGGACTTGGATTCGGTATTCGCCGTGAACGTCAGCTCGGCAGGGGAGACGGAAAGCGTTGCATTGGCCCCGGCCTGCTTGACGGTGACTGGCACGCACTCGTTGTTGTCGTTGCAGAATACGATGACACCCTCGCGGGCTTCGGTGGAGGTGTTTGCCTCGGCATTGAACGTGTAGGTGTCCACGTTTCCGCTGCTTGCCTTGTCCGTCTGTTTCACCCAGTCCGGCTGCGAGTTGATCTTGTAGCCGATGTTGTGGGTGACCTTGACGGAGAAAGACTCTCCCGCAGCGGCCACGCTGAATTCGTTCCTGTCGATGGTGAATACTACAGCGGCACCGGATTGCCGCACAGAGACGGTCTTCTTGACGCTGCCGTCCGAGGTGGAGACAGTGATGGAGCCTGTTCTTGATGTCAACGAGGTGTTCTCTGTGACACCGGCTGCGATTGTGGCCAGCCCTTTTCCTTTGTCTGAATCCAGGGTGATCCACTCCGCGTCCTTGGTGATCACCCAGTCTGTGTTGGAAGTTACATTCAGCATTTCCTCTCCTTTGTTAGCGGAGAATTCCAAGGATTCTGGACTGACGGTCAACGATGCTTTAAGAGCCTCCTGACGGACAGTGACAGAAACTTTTTGCATTGATTCCTTGTCAGAGATTGTAATGGTCGCGCTTCTTGGCTGCCCGGTCCTGTTCTCCTCGACTTCAACTTTTACAGAGTTCTTTCCCGCCTCTCCAGACGATGGGGAAATTGTGAGCCAATCCGCCGAAACTGTCGCCGACCAAGCCACGTTGGTGCTGAAACTCAGTGTGATTGACTGCTCCGCGCTTTCGACAGAAATGCCGGAGGTGACGATGTCCTCGGTAAACTTGATTTCAGGCGTGATCTCCGGTTCGTTCTCTGTTCCGGTCCCGCCACAGCCAGCGATAAGTGTGGCGATGGCGACAGCCTTGAGGAAAGTGAGCAATTTTCTCATCATGGTCTTGAATATTAATTTCTTATTGATTGTTTTTAATTATCTTGAGGGTCTCCAGCTCGTCTCCCGCCGAGTAGCCGGTGTGCGAGTGAATCTGCCGGCCTTTCTTGTCATAGACGAACAATTGCGGGATATAGACCACATTCAGACTTCTGTAAAGATTCCTGTTAGTGTCGTACAAGAGGGTGAACCCGTCCCAGTCATGTGATTTGACCATGGCCTTCGCCCTGGAGATGGACCTGCTGTCGTCCACAGAGACGCAAACAACCTTGCAGGAGATGTCGGGAAGGTCAGCCAGAGCCTCGCTCAGTGCGTCTATCTCCTCGATGCAGTACTTGCATGTGGATGACCAGAAGGCGACAACTACCGGAGCCTTGCCGTTGATCAGACTGGCAGTCCGTACAGCCTTGCCTTTCGTGTCCTCAACCTTTACGTCTGGAAAACACTGGGCCATTGAGAGAAGAGTCATTAGACCCAACAGAATAGTCAATGCGGTCTTTTTCGTGTTCATTGGCGGATCGTGAATGCTTGTGTTACCTGCAAAAATAGCCATTTTCTTCCATATCGCCAACTGATTTTGAATCTTTTGCGTGAATATTCAAAGATAGTTTGTATCGTTTATCGACGAATTTGACTACGCAAAATTTTAAATGAATATGAATCTCAAAGCTATTCTGGCATCATTAGCGGTCTTTACCGCGACCATTCTCCATCCTCGGCAAAAGATGTGACCTATAAGGAAGTCTCCCCGAACGGTCATCTTTCCGCGACTGTTGTCGTAGGGAAAACGCTATCATATTCAGTGGCACGTGATGGCTTCAGCCTGATTGAACCGTCAGAGATCTCGATGACCTTGTCTGACGGCATCGTGTTCGGAGAGAATGACAAGGTTCGTAAGGAGAAGAAGGCCAGTGCCGATCAGACTCTTCCGACTGTTGCTTACAAGAAGGCGGAGGTCTGCGACAATTACTATGAGGGCGGCCTCATATTCAAAGAATTCTCGCTGACATTTCGCGCCTACTAGGAAGGCGTGGCCTACCGTTTCACAAGTTCTTTGAAGAATGATTCGATGGTTTTGGCGGCAAAGGCTCAGTTCAATTTCGCAAAGGATTGGGACGCGTATGTACCTTATGTGAAGCAGCACACGTAAAACCCTTGAGAGCCAGTACTGGAACTCTTTTGAGAACACATATTCCATTCATGCGCTGTAGCAGTGAAACAAGGAGCGGCTGGCTTTCCTTCCGATCGCTGTTTCGGCGGAAGGCGGGATGAAGGTGCTGATCACGAGTCCGATCTTGTGAACTATCCTGGAATGTACCTTTACAATGAAGGTGATGCCACCACCCTTTCTGAACGTTTCGCGCCATACCCAAAGACCGTCGAGCAGGGCGGCCACAACATGCTCCAAGGCATAGTAATGGAGCGTGAGGCAAAATATTAATGAATATATTCGTTTCATCAGAAAACAATTGAGATTGAAAGGCTTCCGCCTGTGAAGCCTGGCTGCCAGCGGCAGACTCCGCCAGAGCAGACCATCCCCTTGCGGTTCCGGCCGAATGATGCGCTGATGCGGTAGTGACCACGCTGTAACAGGCTCCGGCACTTATCATGCCGACAGCCGGTCCGGTTTCAAGTAGTTGTTGGAGACGTAGTCATTCCTGTCCGTGTGCCAGACATCGCTTGACTCAAAGCACCAGTGCCAGGACTTTTGTCCTGGCACTGGAGATTGAGATTAGTCCCAGCGCTAGCGCCAGGAGTGTGGATATTCTTGACTTTGACATCATTTGTCAACCATGACCATCACCGGCGGGGCGAGAGGGATGAAATTGGCCTTGTCAACGGCGGCGCATTGAGCGGCGGCTCTGGTGACGGCCTCGGCGCTTCTTGCCGGAGCGTCGAACGCCACGAATGTCTCGTAGTCGTAAGTCCATGCGTCACCCTCGGAGAACTTCATGATTTTCTTGTAGATGGCCTCACGTGACGGGGCGTTGAAACCTCCCGTGTTGTAGCGCATGATGCTGTTATCGGTCGGTCTATAGACTCCGTAAGGGTAGGTATAGCCACCTTCATAGACGCCAACCTTACCTGAATATCTTGAGTCGGAGATGAATTTTGACCAGAGGATGGTGTTCGGATCGGATGTCAGGTCCACGTTCTCGTAAAATCCATAGGCGAAACCTTTCCATTTCTTCAGTTCTGAGACCTCGTCATCAGGAATTCTGCCCATGGAGTCATAGAAGTATTCATCCGCCAGTTTGCCGAACCCGTGGCCGCAGCCTTCGTGTCTGAGTGTCTGGGCGTACTCGTTTTCGTTGCGGCAGAGAGGAACGTAGCAGACAGCCTGATTGTTACTGTACATATGACAGGTTCCGGCGTATTTTGCTTTGTTGATGATCACGAATATGATTGTTTTTGTCAGATTCACGGACGGGATCGATGCCTTGACGAAACTGTTGACAAGATTGTTGTCTCCTCCTATGTACGTTCCCTGTCCAAACTGCGCCGAGAACTTGGTGTCACCACCTTCTTGTGCAATGATTCCGTTCTTCGAGACAGACCCTATCCTGTAGATGTTGAACCTGTCCTTCGTGCTCCTGAACGGCTCCTCGGTGAAGAAAGCCTCCTCGCCAAGTTCGACGTACTTGTTGAAAAGATTCTGATCCTTGTCCGCGAACGCGTCTCCGACAAACACCACGTCGATTCCCTTGCCGACAGTCGCCGAATGAATCCTGGTCACCTGTCCGTCCTGACTGTAGTCAGATGATGTGTAGGTTTGGATTCCCTGCTTGACCGTCACCGTCAGAAATGAGTTGTTGGCATTCTTGAATATGATTTCGCCGCTTCTTGAGGAAGAAGTCGTGTTCGCACTGACAGTGAATGTGTACACGCCTGAGTTATCGGACTTTTTGCTGATCCATTCTGGCTGCGAGTCAATCGAATAGCTCATGTTCGCCGTCACTGTCATCGTGATGTCCTGCTCGTAGCCGTCAATGTCGAACAGGGTCGGAGTGACTGTGAACACCTCGTCATCACCGGGTTCGGTGCCTTTCACCACAATTTTTGTGGTCGATGGAATCTCTTTGTTATTGATTGCATCAATCTGCCCATCAAAGACGTACAGTGTCTCAAGTGGATTGCCTGAACAATAGAAATCAAACAGACTTGTCAACTCGGAAATGTCCATCTCTTTGATAAGGTTGTTATTTGCTTTCAATGTTTCGATTTCCGGACAGCAATTCACCGTAAGAGATGTGAGATTGTTGTCATTTACGTTCAATATCTCCAGTTTTTTGTTATTACTGAGTTCAAGTTCGGAAATCTTGTTTTTCTCACAGTATAAATATTCTAGATCCGGATTGTTTCCGAGGTCAATCTTGACTATGCTGTTGCCGCTAATATTCAATGTAGTCAGCTTCTGATTATTTGTGACATCAATTGAAGTCAATTTGTTGTTGGAACATCTAATCCTATCGAGTTCAAGGTTATTGCTTACATCAATTGATTTGATCTGGTTATTGGTCAGATCGATATAATAAAGTTCTGGGTTGTTGCTTACATCAATTGATTTGATCTGGTTATTGGTCAGATCGATATAATAAAGTTCTGGGTTGTTGCTGACATCAATGGAGGAGAGTCTGTTGTTATAGGCCTCGAACTCTATTAATTCTGTGTTCTTGCTGACATCAAGGCTGTTCAGGTTATTGCCTGCACAGCGTAATTGCTCGATTTTAGGGTTGTTTGTCACATCCAGGGATGTAAGCTGGTTGAAACCGCAGTAAAGTATTGTCAAGTTCACGTTTTTTGACACATCCAGGGTTTTCAGTTTTCCCTCCGGGTCTTCCTCTGGTTCAAAAAAACTCCACGGTCCTTCGCATCTTAGTTCTGTAAGATTGGCCATGTGCTCGATACCTGCCAGTGATTCGATGTCCTTGGTGCCGACTATTATTTTCGTGATGGCAAGCGCTTCCTCCTTGCTGATTTCACCGTCACCGTCAGTGTCGAAGTTGGCGACCAGATAAGCCTTGAAGTTAGCGTCCTCGAAGATGATGTTCTCCTTACTGTCAATCTTGCATTCGAAGGCCTCGATAGGGTAGAGTACCGAACGGTCAAGGGTTATGTCAGATTTGAGAGTCTTGACAACGTCTCCTTTGTCTGTGGCGATTGTGAGCGTGAAGCCGCCGGGATATATCTGCGCCGGAACCACAAAATGGAAATCGGTCGGCTGAGCGGACAGTTTCACGTCCGGACAATCAAGTTTTACGGATGGCTTGGAGTTGTCGTCCATCTCCAGTTGTGTCGAATTGACATTGATGACAGCCTTGCCAGAGGCTTTGACACCGGCATTGTTCGGGGTGAAAGTGATTGACTTGACTGTCGCGTCTCCAAACATAGGGACCTTCAGAACCGAGTACAGGTTTCTGAACGAAAATGTCTCGTCGCCGTAGATTCCGAGCATAGGATAGGCGCCGAGCGGGATGTTTCCGCTGACATATTCCTGAACTTCAGGCAGTCCTACTTCGATAGTCGCCCCAGTCCTGCTGATCCCGATTGACAAAGGATAGACGGCCACAAGATCTTCCGAGTTTCCATACCCCTCGAATACGCCTTTGTTGGTGTTCTCTCCGGATTTGAGGATGTAGCGACATGCTAAATCTCCGGAAAAGACCATTATCTGATCTCCGGATGACCAGACCGTCCTGTAAACTCCGTTCGCATCCGGACCGTTCAATGATGTTCTTGTGTCTGGCTGCTGCACTATCACCGCGTTGATGGTGCGTGCCTCGGAGCCGCGCTCTTCTGTCTCATTGCAGGCTACAGAAACCACCATCGATGACAGAACCAGGATATTCGTGAATATATTCAATAACTTCATTTTTCAGCTATGTTTAATTGGTTATTCCAAAGTGATCTTTCCGCCGGTGGTCGTGTCGTCGTTGCCGCCTGTGGTTGAACCGTCTATTATCTTGACTCCGTCAGGAATCTCCTTTTTTCTCAGACCATCCAGCTGACCTTTGAATATGTATAGTGTGGACAGCGGGTTATCATCGCAATACAGGTTCTTGAGATTCGTCAGCTTGGAAATGTCCAGAGTCTCAATTTTATTATCAGAGCAATTCAGGTCATTCAATGCAGTGTTATTGGAGACATCCAATGATTTGATTTGATTGCCGGAGCAGTCAAATGTCCTTAAACCAGTGTTTGCGTAGATGTCTAAGGACTTTAGATAGTTGCCACCACAGTATAACTTGTACAAACTGGTGATCGGAGGTATTGTCAATTCATCAAGACCGTTCCATTCGCAATCGAGGACCCTTAGTTCTGTGCATCGTCCGATATCAAGCGTTTCAAGGTGGTTTGATCCACAATCCAATTCTTTAATCTTGTTGCATTTGGAAACATCCAGCATGGTCATCTGGTTGGTATATGCAACCAATTCCTCAAGTTCAGTGTTGTGGGACAAATCCAATGTGTTCAGCTTGTTTACCCCACAATTAAGATAAACAAGAGACGTGTTGCGGGACAGATCGAGCTCTGACAATGTGTTCCATTCGCAATCCAAGGAGTCGAGCCCTTCGTTCCGTGTCACGTCCAGAGATGTAAGTTTGTTGTATCTAACACTGAGAACGGCCAGTGATTTGCTTAGCGGCAGAATTATTGTTTCCAGTTTATTGCTGTCACCGTTAATTCTGATCAGCGAGACGTTATTCCCCGCGTCAATGGTGGTAAGATTGTTATTCTCAAAAGACAATTCCGTGAGTTCAGTGTTGTTGCTGATGTCAATTCTGGTCAGGACATTGCACCCGACATCCAAGGACGTTAATTTCTTATTGTGAGTGACATCAATAGACGTGAGCAACCCGCTGGCATCTCCATTGTTGAATGTGCCACGGCATATGAGGGTCTCAAGATTGGTCATATATTCAATTCCAGAGACGGATGCGATGTCCTCGGTGCTGACATTGATGTCTTTGATTCCCAATGCCTCCATCTGACTGATCTCACCGTCTCTGTCTGTGTCGAAGTTGGCGACCAGGTAGGCTTTGAAGTTCGCGTCCTCAAATGTGATCTCCGGTTCTGTTTCTGTTCCGGTCCCGTCACAGCCAGCTATAAGGGTGGAGATGGCGACAGCCTGGAGGAAAGTGAGTAATTTTCTCATCATGGTCTTGAATGCTAATTTATTGATTGCTATTGATCATCAGGTTAAACGGAATGACCGTGATTATTTCGAGTTCATTGGTGGATTGCTCATAACACGCATTTTTACAAAAATAGTTATATTTTTCAATTTTTCAACTGATTTTGAATCATCGCGTGAATATTCAAAGATAGTTTGTATCTTTATCACCGAAAAAACAACACATTATTTATATTGAATATGAATTTCAAAGTTATTCTGGTATCATTTGTGGTTATTACCGCAACTCTTCTTCCATCCGCGGCTAAGGATGCGACCTATAAAGTCACATCCCCGGACGGACACCTCACAGCCACGGTCTCGATCGGAAAGACAGTTTCTTACTCGGTGGCGAGGGATGCCGTCAGCCTCATCGAACCGTCAGAGATTTCCATGACCCTGTCCGGCGGCATCGTGTTCGGAGAGAATGACAAGGTCCGCAAAGTGAGGAAGGCAAGTGTGGACCAGACTCTTCCTGCCATTGCCTACAAGAAGGCTGTGGTCCGCGACAATTACAATGAGATCTCCATCATATTCAAAGAGTTCACGCTGACGTTCCGCGCCTATGACGAAGGTGTGGCCTACCGTTTCACAAGTTCCTTGAAGGATGAGTCGAAGGTTTTGGCGGAGAAGGCGCAGTTCAATTTCGCCAAGGATTGGGATGCGTACGTCCCTTATGTGAAACAGCACACCGAAACCCTTGAGAACCAGTATTGGAACTCCTTTGAGAACACTTATTCCATCCATGCCCTGTCGCAGTGGAACAAGGAGAGGCTTGCGTTTCTTCCGATCGCGGTGTCTGCGGAAGGTGGAATGAAGGTTCTGATCACTGAGTCCGATCTGGTTGACTATCCTGGAATGTACCTTTACAACGAAGGTGACGCGACAACTCTTTCAGGACGTTTCGCTCCGTACCCAAAGACTGTCGAGCAGGGCGGACATAATATGCTTCAGGGCATTGTCAAGGAGCGTGAGGAATATCTTGCCGCCTGCACAGCTGCTGAATCCTTCCCTTGGAGGATTATAATGGTGTCAACGAATGATGCCGATCTGGCTGTTAATGATATGGTCTGGAAGCTTGGCAAGCCGGCCGATCCATCGCAGGATTTCAGCTGGGTGAAGCCTGGAAAAGTCGCTTGGGACTGGTGGAACGCTTGGAACCTCTACGGAGTGGACTTCCGCGCCG
>ERZ1026860.807-NODE-807-length-18153-cov-12.189966_pt1 | contig 18153 bp, 15 predicted proteins | sample MGYA00380160_ERZ1026860 | MGnify/ENA primary metagenome ERZ1026860 (study PRJEB33269, sample SAMEA4719796) | human gut metagenome | biome: human-associated habitat; feature: organic feature; material: feces | place: Cameroon | collected 2013-10 ... | reverse complement strand
TCCTTTAGTATTATAACACAGTTTTATTAAAAAGTCACAGATTTAATCCTTAAAGTTAAACATAATTTTCAGCTAAATTTTGTGCAATATGTACACGTTGTCAATTACAAAAGAACCTTGACGAAAAGCGGAATTTTTGTTATCATTTTATAGACAGGAGTGATAAATGTTGAGCGATAATAATAAGAAGAAATCGGACTCGGGTTTTTTCACTGAAAAGATAACTGTTCCGTGGCTGATAGTCACAATCTTTTCAATGATTTCCTTTCTCGCTTTTCTTATCTCGATGTTTTTCGGAAAGTTCACTTCAATCTTTTTCGGAATTTTCATTCTTGCAATTGCCTCCGTGGTGTTGCTTGACGGAATCCACAAAAAGAAAGAAAACTACATTTCCGGAAATCTCAATTTCATAATGTTTGTTCTGTGCATCATCTGTGCGGTCATAGTTATGAATATGTAATGCAGCTTTTTAGCGCAAGCTAAAAATAAAAAATGGGGGTTATTAAAACATGAAAGAAACCATCATCAAATCGGTGACAGCCGTTATCTGCGTTATTGCAGTCTGTGTTTCTTCCGTGCTTGCCATCGGCAAATACGGTGACGCTATGGTTGAAACGGCAAAACACACACCGGCAGCAGCAAGCACATCCGGCGGTGGAAGCTCCGCAACAGGCGGCAGCACTTCGGGCGGTGCAACAGCCGATCCGTCGGCAACACCTGACGCAACCACACCCGACGCAAGTGCAGCAGACCCGTCGGCAACACCTGACGCAAGCACACCGAGTTCGGGCTCTTCGACAGGCACTTCAACAGGCGGTTCTGCCTCGACAGGTGGCAGCTCGGCAACGTCAACAGATCCGACGAAGTATTCCAAGGCGCAGATAGTTGCTTACTACAACAACGCTATCAAGGCCACAGCCAAGGCTCCGAAGCTTACTGTTACGAAGAAGGAAAACATTACAATCAAGGTTGACACAATGAAGCCGGACAGCGACTTGATTATGAACTTCATAAACAAATATGTTCTTGAAAAGTACGCAAAGACGTCAACCTACAGCATGTCATTTGTCAACGGCGTTTCCTCCGACAAGACAAAGGCTATCGACTATCTCCCGAAGGCACAGCTTCAGGCGGCAGGAGCTAAGTCGGCAAGCATCACCAAAAGCGGTTCAAATTATGTTGTTACTATCGTAACAGTTGCCGAAAAGGCTACGCTTCAGAATCCGAAGCCGAAGTACGCTTCACAGTGTGCCGCTCCCCTTGACATCGGTAACGTTGACCTCGGACCTATCGCTGTCACAAGAGCCGATATCGAATATCCGGGTATCACACTCAAGGCTACAGTCGGTGCAAACGGAATGCTCGTAAACAGCTCGATCGACCAGCCGCTTAAAGGCGCAGGAACAGCCGACATCAAGGTTTACAAGCCCGAAGCAACCTGCCACGGCGCATGGACTCAGCAGAATACATACAAATATTGATTCGACTCAATAAAACTAATCCGACCTTTGAATTTCAAGGGTCGGATTTTTCACGCACAAAGCCAAAAAGCAGAAACAGGAAAAATTGTATATTGCTTTTTATTAAAATTTCAAGTATAATGCAATTATAGAAACTGCCGAAAGGGGTATTAAGCATGAAAAAGAGAATTACTGCAATTTTGCTTGCGGCTTTGATGATTATTTCATTTTCAGCCTGCGGCAAAAAAGAAGCCGACAGCAATAACCCACCGTCCGACATTACAACGACTGCGGCAAAAGCCGTCAATGTAAAAATTACTCCGTCCGAGGCGAAGCAGACAAAGCTCGTTGACTACAAAACATCCGACTTCTCAATGAAAATCCCCGAGGGCTGGTCTGTCACGACCGGCGGAAGCGGAATGTTCCATGCAATACGTGTAACCGACCCGAAAAATCCAATCAATCAGATATTTTTCTTGCTCAAGGCTCAGCCGCTTCTCCACAGCGAAACAGCCAGAAGCTACTATAACCAGTCATATCAGATGTATGGCGGAAATTACAATATGATGGCGGCTGCACCGGTTCTTTCCCCTGCATCCACAGAAAATTTCTTTAAGATTTTTAATTCATATGCTACGTTTGCCAAAACTTACGAAACGAGTTATTCAAGCTTTGATTTTCCGAGCTTCGGTTCGTTCAAGAGTGTTGAACGCTTTGCGAGTAACAGCAACATGAAATCGCAGGCAATCAATCCCGCCCTGCTCCGTGCTACCTTCACCGATGCAGCCGGCACCAAGGGAGAGGGTCTTTTCACTGCGGACGTAATTGATTTCAGCGGCAACACAGCAAGCGGCTTCGGCATTGACGCAGGCTTTTATATGGTTTATAACATTGCTGCGATAACCTGTGAGGAAAATTCGCTTATCGAATGGAAAGATATTCTTTGCCAATCACTTAGCTCGATTGATTATTCGCAAAGCTACGTCAACAGTGCAATCCAACAAAGCAATGAGAGCACGGCAAACGCAATGCAAATCAGAAACGAGCTGAGCAGCATTTCCGACGGAATAATGGACTCATGGGAAAAGCGAAACACAAGTCAGGACATAATAAGTCAGAAGCAAAGTGATGCTACGCTCGGTCTTGAAAGAATTTATGACACCGAAAAGGACGAAATCTACATGGCGAAAAACGGCTGGAGCGACAAAAACAAGGACGACCGTTTTCAGCTTGTTACCGATGACAGTATGTATCTCAAAGCAACATCGGGTACGATTGAATAAATAAAAAATAAGCTGCAAATTACAAAAATCCCGGTAATTTGCGGCTTTTATCTTGCACTCAAAAAAGCGATATGATACAATGACTTAACACAATAAATCCGGAGGGAAATTTATGGATTACTTGAAATATGTTAACATAAAGCAGGGCACATTTTCCGTCAGACGTTTTTCAAACGGAAACACTCTGCCTCTCGTTCAGCTCCCGTTCGCAATGGCAGGCTATTCGGCACAGACCGAATACGACGGCGGCTGGTTCTATCACCCGACTCACCGCAGCCTTGAGGGCATAAGGCTCACTCATCAGCCGAGCCCGTGGATTTCCGACTACGGAACTTTCCTTTTCACCCCGCAGACTGGCGAGATCAGGGATTCTGTCGGCAGTGCATGGTCAAGCTACCGTCCCGAGGACGCAGTTATGACGCCGACATATATGAAGCTCCGTTTTCTTCGTTCGAGAACAGATTTCGAGCTTACTCCCGGCGAGCGCAGCTGTAAAATAAGGCTCACCTACCCCGAGGGCAGAACTCCGTATTTCACGGTTTTTCCTGTTTTCGGCAACTACACCTTTGATTTTGACTTTGAAAATAACCGCCTGCTTTGCACAACGGACGGTGCGAGAGGAGCCTTTCATGAAGGCTTCAAGACCTATCTTGTCGTTCAATTCAAATCAAAGCTTGACCCCAAAAAGTCGTATAAGAAGGACGGCGAGTTTATTCATGCCGCACTTTACGACACATCGGTTGAAGCCGATATCGCTTCGTCATACATAAGCTTTGAGCAGGCACTCGAAAACATGAAACAGGAGTGTACAGACAAAAGCTTTGACGAGCTTCATTCAAAGGGTAATGACATCTGGAACGAATATCTCTCGAGAATCGAGATTGACCCTGTTGACGAAAAGCAGATGAAAACTTTCTATTCCTGCATGTACAGAACGGGACTTTTTCCGCACAAGGCATATGAGATTGACAAGAACGGCAACAAGCTTCACTATTGCCCGTTTGACGGCAGCACAAAGAGCGGCGTAAGATACACCGACAACGGCTTTTGGGATACATACAGAACAGAATTTCCGCTTCTTGCAATAATTGCAAAGAAAGAATATGCCGAGATGCTCGAGGGCTTCATCGTTGACTACAAGGAGGGCGGCTGGCTTCCGAGATGGCCGTCAATCGGCGAGAGAGGCTGTATGCCCTCTACCCTGCTCGATGCGATTATAGCCGACGCCGCAGTTAAGGGAATTATCGGCGGCGAGCTTCTCGAAACTGCACTTGAAGGTATGCTCCGTCATGCAAATCACGATTCGCATCATCCCGACCTTGGCAGAACCGGTGCGGAAGCATATGTAAAATACGGCTACGTTCCGGCAGATGTTATTGACAACAACTGCGTCAATCTCACCCTTGATGCGGCCTACGGCGACTATTGCATAGCACAGGTCGCAAATGTGCTCGGCAAGGATAAAATCGTTGACGAATACATGGAGCGTTCAAAGAATTACAAGAATCTTTTCGACCCGGAAACAGGCTTTATGAGAGCAAAAACGACCGACGGAGAATTCAAAGAACCGTTTGACTGCTTCGACTGGGCGGACGAATACACCGAGGGCAGCGCATGGCAGTCGTCATTCTCTGTTCCGCACGATATTGACGGACTTGCCGAGCTTTACGGCGGCAAGGACAAGCTGATTGCGAAGCTTGACGAGCTTTTCGCAACTCCGCCGATCTATGGCACAAGCGGCTACGGCTCGGAGATTCATGAAATGGCGGAGATGGCGGCGGCCGATTTCGGTCAGTGTGCAATTTCCAATCAGCCGAGCTTCCACCTGCCCTTTATGTTTGCCGCTCTCGGTGAGAAAGAAAAGAGCGAATATTGGGTCAAGAAGCTCTGCGAGGAGGCGTTCAGCTACACGGACGACGGCTTCCCCGGCGATGAGGACAACGGCGCAACGGCGGCATGGTATGTGCTTTCCACACTCGGAATTTACGACATCTGCCCGGGCAAAAATGAATATATAAAAATCAAAAAGCTTTGCAAGAGTGCAAAAATTCTCGGCAAAGAGGTTTAAGCAAAACCGCACAAATTGCGAAACACGCCTTGCTTGAATAATGTTTTATCAGGGGTCGACTTTCCGATCCCTGATTTTTTATATGTAGTTTTTTGCCTGCCATATATGAGAGTTGAACCAACAAAATTCACGTTTTAATGATAATTTCTGCTGACATTTTATCAGCCTTCCCCGTGGAGGAGAAGGCTTTGTAAATTACTTCTGACCTCTGGGTCGATGTGGGCATCGACCCCTACAGAAAGTGCCTTTGTCATAGCAAATCGTAGGGTGCGATGCCCACATCGCACCTTGAAAAGTCTGATGAATATTGCCTAAGGCAGGAGCCTCCCCTTGAAGCAAGGTAGCGAAGCGGCGCAACGGTAGTGAATGAACGTCCGGTGGACGTTCAGAGCCGGAGCGTGACCAAGCCGCAGCGAGACGGGGAACCGCTTGCGGTGGTGGGGATTTGAACATTGATGTTTTGGAAAAGTCCACTTATATCTGCCTCTATCAAGCCCCATCATCAGTTGCTATACTGCTTCACGCTGTGAAAAATCCGATTATTTTCCAAAAAAATCATGTAAGTTATTGAAAAGCAAAAATATAAATGATATAATAAATTGGTTTTAGTCTATCAGACAAAAAATAACCGGCAAAATGGAAAATAAGGAGCTGACAAAATGGCAGAAAATGAGAAAAAGACCATACCTTCCGTTGAAGGCATGGAAGCTCATATCGACACATGGCGAGACATTATTAAAAACAAGCAGAGAGGTATTTTCGCCTTTGACGAGCTTGTTGAAATTAAGCTTAAGGCACTCAAAAAGAGAATATACACGGACTTTGAGAACACCGCTCCCTGGAAGATGCGTGAGTGCATCTACAAGGACATCGGCGACTACGAGTATCTTTACGACGGTTGGAAGGATCTCGACGTAGGCGGCTACTGGGGCGGCAACGGTCTCAGCTCGTTCTTCAAGAATAAAATCACTATCCCCGAGAGATTTGAGGGCAAGAAGGTTACACTTTACGTTTACTTCGGCGGCGACTCGCTCGTTTCCGTAAACGGCGTGCCTTTCCAGGGCCTTGACCCGTTCCGTAACGCAGTTGTTCTTACCGAATGTGCTAAGGCCGGCGACACATACGATATCGACATCGAATCCTATTTCGTATGGCACTCAAACGAAAGCTCACTCAAGAAGCTTGAGTGCTCCTTCATCGCTACAACAGACGATGAAATCAACGAGATTTACTGGGATTTGAAAGCGGTTTACAACACTCTCTTTATGCCGGGCATGGGCAACGACTATGCTACCCTTATCCGTGAATCGCTTAAAGAGGCTTTCCAGTACGTTGACTTTGACGAGCCTGATTTTGACGTATTCAAGGCCAAGCTGAGGATGTGCAAAAAGGTTCTCTACGACAAAGTTTACAACAACCCGAACTATAAATGCATGGGCAAGCTCGACCTCATCGGTAACTCCCACCTTGACATGGTTTACATGTGGGCTTATAAGGAGTTCGTCCGTAAGGTCGGCCGTACTCACGCAACAATGCTTCGCCTTATGGAGCAGTATCCCGACTTCATCTTCTCTCAGAGCCAGGCAGGTATGTATGAGGAAATGAGAGTTCATTATCCGAACATCTTCGAGCAGGTTCAGAAGAGAGTTAAAGAGGGTCGCTGGGAATATATCGGCGGCATGTGGGTTGAGCCGGATTGTAACATCATCTCCGGTGAGAGCTTTGTCCGTCAGTTCCTCCACGGCGTTCGCTATGCCGAGAAGTGGTTCGGCGTAACGCCCAAGACCTGCTGGCTTCCCGACGTTTTCGGCAACAGCTATTGCATGCCGCAGATCATGAAGAAGGCCGGAATGAAGTATTTTGTTACCCACAAAATGGGTATCTGGAACGATACAAACCCGTGGCTTTACAACTCCTTCTGGTGGGAGGGCCCGGACGGTTCGAAGGTATTCGCAGCCGTTCCCCCGACTCACTTCATCGGTTCAATGGAGGCGGATTCACTCAAGACAAACTGGGTCAAGTATACCGATAAGGACACCATCGGCGAGTCCATGTACTGCTACGGCTGGGGCGACGGCGGCGGCGGAGTCGATAACGAGATGCTTGAATATGTCAAGAGATATAAGAACTTCCCGGGTCTTCCCGAAACAAAGGCTTGCAAGATTGAGGAATCCCTCGAAAATATGCGTCAAAAGGCTATCGCAGCCGGCGACAAGATCGTTACTTGGAAGGACGAGCTTTATCTTGAGGAGCATCGCGGAGTTCACACCACAAAGGCTGCTCTCAAAAAGGCAAACCGTTACTGTGAGAATCTCTTCAGAGAGGCTGAGATGTACGCGGTTATCGCAGAAAGCTACGGCTATGAGTACCCGACAGAGGAGCTTGCTCTCGCATGGAGAAAGATTCTCACCAACCAGTTCCACGATTCACTTCCCGGAACTCACATCACAGAGGTATTCGGCAAGCTCATGAGCATCTACGATGAGGTTATCGAGACCGGCGAAAGAGTCCGCAACGAAGCCCTTGCGGTTATCGCCGAACATATCGGCTATGACAAGAACATCGGCAAGCCGTTCGCACTCTTTAACTCCCTTGCAAATGCTGCTACAACCAAGGTTGAGCTTGATTATCAGGACGTTGATATCTTCGACGAAAACGGCAATAAGGTTGCAACTCAGGCCTACACAAAGCCGAACGGAGACAAGAAGCTTGTATTTGTTGCCAAGGACATTCCGGCAGTCGGCTACAAGGTTTACTATAAGATGCCTGCCGCAAAGGCTCCCGCATATGACGAGAGCAACGGCAAGGAGATTGAGAACGACAGCTTCAAGCTTGTGCTTGACGACAACGCAACGCTTATTTCAATCTATGACAAGAAGAACCGCCGTGAGGTCATCTCCAAGGGCGGCAAGGGCAACGATTTCAGACTCTTTGAGGATATGCCCGGCGGTTATGACGCATGGGATATCGTTGCAACATATGTTGACCGTGAATTCGAGCTTAAGGACGGTATTGTTAAGGATATCGTTAAGGGCGACGTTTACACAATGATCTCCATTGAAAAGGACGTTCTCAAATCAAAGATTGAGCAGAATATCATCATCTATAATGATCTTGACAGAATCGACTTTGATACACACATCAGCTGGCACGAGGATCAGAAGCTCCTCAAGGTATTCTTTGACGTTGATCTTCAGACGAAGAACTACACAAGAGATATTGCCTACGCCACAATGGAGTGCTGCTCATACAGATACAATCCGTATGACAAGGCAAAGTTTGAGGTCAATGCTCATAACTGGATCGACATGTCCGACGAGGATTACGGCGTATCGCTTCTCAACGACTGTAAGTACGGTCATGAGGTCAATGAGCACAAGATGATTCTTACTCTTCTTAAAGCTCCTATCAAGCCCGACCCGAAGTCAGACAGAGGCGATCACTACTTCACATATTCGCTCTATCCCCATGCCGAGACATGGAAGAAAGCAAAGACCCTTGAAAGAGGACTTGAAATCAATCATCCGCTTGTTCCCGTTGACATCAAGTCGGAGGGCGAACTGGGCGCAGATAAGTCATTCATCACTCTTACAAGCGACAGCATGACTCTTGAGGCTGTTAAGAAGTGCGAGGATGAGGACGCATACATCATCCGTATGGTTGAGAAGAAGGGCAGAAGCGTTGACGCAAGCGTTAAGTTCTTCGCTCCCCTCACCTATGCCGCCGAATGCGACCTCATTGAGAGAAACGATGTTCCCGTTGACTTTGACAGCGACACAATCAACTTCCATGCAACCCCGTTTGAGATCAAGAACTACAAGGTAAAGATCAAATAAAACGATTTTAAAGGGCTGTTGCGAAAATGCAGCAGCCCTGTTTTTTTATTATGAGTTTTAAAAAAGATTTAGCAAAACAAATTGAGGGATATATTCTTTTTCCCGAAAATATAATTGACGAGGTAATCAAAGAAAAATGCAAAAGCGTTGAGCTGCTCGATGAAAAGCAGATGGCGGACATCTGTGCCATCAGGCGCAATGCCTGCACCTCGGCAAGCAAGTTCATGTATTCGCTTGATGAACTCGATTTGATAATCAAAACCGTCGACAGCGACCCGACATCGTCCTTTGCTCGGCTCAGAGATGCAATAAGACAGATTGAGTTTATCCTCGACGAAAAATAAAACGGAGGAAAAAATGGAAGAGAAAAAAAGACTGATTTATCCCGATATCCTGAGAATTGTTTCGATTTTCGGCGTTGTTGTGCTTCACTGCGTCGGTGAGCTTTGGGAGCAGATTCCGATAAAAAGCAAAGGCTGGGTTGCACTTGTGGCAATAGACAGCCTATTCCGCTTTGCTGTTCCTGTTTTCGTTATGGTCTCGGGAATGTTCATGCTCTCCCCCTCAAAAAATCGTGGAATAAAAAAGCTTTATTCAAAAAATATTTTAAGAATTGCCACCTCCTTTGCTTTCTGGTCGATAGTCTATCTTCTTTATCATCAGGCCTCTGACTTCATCATCAACAGGGATTCATTTAATCCGAATTTTCAGTCGATTCTCAACAGCTTCTTTGCCGGAGAATATCATCTTTGGTTCATGTATATGATTGCCGGCCTTTATATCGTTACACCGATATTGTGCAAGCTCGTTGAGAAAAAATCAACTATGCAATATTTCCTGATGATCTGGTTCATCTTCTGCATGGCTCAGAATTTTATATATCTTGTTCCCGGCATCGGTAAATATGCCTTCGGCTTCATGAATCTGTTTAAGATTTCGATTGCCGTTGAATACAGCGGATATTATGTTCTCGGCTATTATTTGCACAACTATGAGATTGAAAAGCCGCTGAAGGTTTCTGTAAATATTTTGGCGTGTCTCAGCACTTTCGGCATCGTCGCAGTGACTATATTCACATCCTTCCGATCGAATGAATTGGTCACAAAATATCTCGAATATCTGTTACCCATGACAGCGTTACAGTCGGTTGCGGTATTCCTGTGTATCAAAAATAAATTTCAGGGCTTTAATCCATCAAAAAAAGCCAAAAAAGCAATATATACTCTTTCAAAAATCTCTTTCGGAGTATATCTTTCCCATCTTCTTGTGATAAAAATTGCAAAGAAAATGTGCCTTTCTTTTTTCTCATTTCCGACATACATCACTTTTGGAATTATGTTGATTGCGGCACTTATCTTAAGCCCTCTGATTTCCTATATTCTTAATAAGATACTGATTTTAAACAAATATATTGTGTAACGGAGAGGAGATAAAATGAAAGTAAAAAACAGGTCCTTTTATACGGACATTTTAGGAATAATATCCGTCTTCGGCATCGTCGGAATAAGCGTCATATCGACAAAATGGTCAGCCGCATCAGTCGGCTCATACTCATGGATTTTTATGACGGTGGCGCAAAGCGCCTTGAAATTTGCTTTTCCCGCTGTAATCATGATTTCCGGAATAAAATACCTTTCTCCGACCGAAGCACCGACGTTAAAAAGACTGTATTCATATGACATCCTTCGGTTGGCCGTTATACTTGTTTTTTGGTCAGGCTTATATATTTTTATTGAAAAGTTGCTCATAAAAGATAAATACAGCTTCGGCATAAAGCAATACCTTGCAGATTTGACCACAGGTCAGAATCACCTTTGGCTTATCTACGGACTGATAGGATTGCTAATCGTTTCCCCGTTACTGAAAAAAATTGTTTCGGACAAGAAAATTCTTGAGTATTTTCTGATTATATGGATAGTTTTTACAGTTATCGGAAATATAATTGTTTCTATCCCCGACCCGTATATTAATCTTGAAAAAAGGATTAAAACATTTGAAATGTCGGCAGCAATACATTTCAGCGGATATTTTTGCCTGGGATATTATCTTGATAAACACGAAATCAAAAAGCCCTTACGAATTCTGACATATTTTTTGAGTGCATTAAGCATTGTCGCCTTTGCCGCAGTGACATATCATTTTTCAGTCAAGGACGGCAAACTTGTCGGCGTATTTCTGCAAAACACGCTGCCGATGACCGTACTTATCCCATCTGCATTTTTCCTCTTTGCAAAAAATGTGTTCAAGAAGCAAACCTCGCCGAGATCTATTGCTTTCATTGCCAAGGCCTCGTTCGGAGCCTATCTATGCCACGCTGTCGTGCTTAAAGCAATAGAACGCGCGTCATTGCTTCCAAATGATATTCACATGATTTATCAGATAATTATAACAACGGTTGTAACATATTTAATCAGCCTAATTGTCTCGGCAATATTGAATTGTATTCCATTTGTAAAAAAGTATATAGTATAAAATTATCGGCTCAATGCATTTTCGCACCGAGCCGATTTTTATTATTCTTCGTAGATTTTCTTAGCCATTCTGAAAGCTGCCCAAGCCTTTGGCCAGCCTGCATAGAAAGCGGCATGAGTCAAAATTTCTGCCATTTCCTCTTTTGTAACACCGTTCTTTTTTGCACACGAGATGTGATACTCCAGTGAACTGTCAAGAACTCCGCTTGCCATGAGTGCAGTTACAGTCACAACACTGCGATCTCTCGGTGAGAGCTTATCTTCCCTCGACCATACCTGACCGAACAGAACATCATCATTAAGCTCTGCAAATTTAGGGGCGAAATCGTCCAAAGCATCTCTTCCTGCCGTTACCTTTTCCATAGAAAACACCTTTCTTTAAAGAGTATTGTATTTCTCGTCGCTGACAGGCTCGCACCACTCGTTCGAGCAGTTTTTGCCCGGCATTTCGACGGCAATATGTGAAAACCAGCTGTCCTTTTTTGCACCGTGCCAGTGCTTAACCTCGGACGGGATAACGATAACAGAACCGGGTTCAAGGCTCACGGGAGCTTTGCCATCCTCCTGATACCAACCCTCGCCTGCCGTACAAATAAGCAACTGTCCGCCTCCCTCATCGGCATGATGAATATGCCAGTTGTTCCGGCATCCGGGTTCAAATGTAACGTTTGCAAGGAACAGGCCGCATTTCGGATCGGTCAGCGGATTGAGAAACGAATTGCCGATAAAATACTTGGCAAAAGCCGTGTTTTCTTCACCCTTGCCGAATATATTAACCTGTTCAAAGATTTTTCCATTTTCATATTTCATATATAACATTCCTTTCGAATTTTATTTTCCGGAGAAAACCGGGAAGAAGGTGTACTCGCCATAGTCTTTTATCTTTTCAAAATGCTTGAGTGTTTCCATATCTTCGTCTGAGATTGTAAAACCAATATCGGCATTGGACTTCATGTGCTCAGGATTCAAGGTTTTCGGAAGCGAAACCAAGCCAAGCTCAATCGTATAACGAACACAAAGCTGAGCAACAGAAACGCCGTATTTCGCCGCCATATCCGCAATAGCCTCGTTTTTCAAAGCCTCACCGTGAGCAATCGGAGAATAAGCCTCACAGCGGATATCGTTCACCTTGCAGAAATCAATAAGGTCAAGCGGTGTATTGGAAATGTGAGTAAGTATCTGATTGACCATCGGCTTTATCTCTACACTCACAAGAAGGTTTTCAAGGTCATCAATAAGGAAATTTGAAACGCCGATAGCTCTGAGTTTTCCTGCCTTATAAGCGTCCTCAAGAGCACGCCATGTTTCTTTATTTTCTTCGAAATATCTCTTTTTGCCACGGAACTCCGCCCACGGCTGGGGAGAGTGAATTATCATCATATCGAGATAGTCAAGACCGGTCTTTTTAAGAGTCTCGTCAATCGACCTCGCCGCCGTTTCATAGCTCTTATGCTCTGCGGCAACCTTGCTTGTTACGAAAAGCTCATCCCTCTTGACGCCGCAGGATTTAACTCCCCTACCGACGCCGGCTTCGTTGCCGTATGCCTGAGCCGTGTCAATATGGCGGTAGCCGAGTGCCACAGCCTTACGAACAGCCTCGTCCGTCTGCTCATCGGGAATCATCCATGTGCCCAATCCGAGCTTCGGAATTTCAACTCCGTTTGAAAGCGTATATTTTTCGTTCAAAATCATTTTGATTACCTCCTGATTGACATATTATTGTGCGAATGATATAATCATTTCACAGCTTTGACTATATATTACTACCTAAAGTTAACTTTAGGTCAAGAGGTAATTTGTAAAAAAATTGTGAACAATATAATGAGGTGTAAAAAATGGAATACACGGTTGATTTTTTTCAAAAAAGTGCCGACTATGTTAGATCGATAATCAAAGACGAGCCTGAAATTGCGATTATTCTCGGCTCGGGACTCGGCGACTTTGCGGCAAAAATCGAAAATCCGATTGAAATAAAATACAGCGACATTCCGAATTTTCTTGTTTCCACCGTCGCTTCCCACGCAGGCAAGCTGATTTACGGCAGGGTCGGCGGCAAAAAGGTACTTTGCATGGCAGGCCGTTTTCATTCCTACGAGGGCTACGATTTTGAACAGCTCGTTATCCCGATTCGCCTTTTCAAGCTGCTCGGCGTCAAGGCGAACATACTCACCAATGCCGCAGGTGCAGTCAACAAGAGCTACAATGTCGGCGATATTATGATAGTCAGCGACCACATAAAGCTCAACGGAGCAAGTCCGCTCAGAGGAAAAAATCTTGACTTCTTCGGCCCGAGATTCTTTGACGTAACGGATATGTACACAAAGAAACTTCGTGAAATTGCACTGAAATGCGCCGACGGAAGCGAGCTGAACTTTCATGAGGGCGTTTACATGTTCTTCCCGGGTCCGCAGTTTGAAACGCCGGCGGAGATTCGTGCCGCAAGGCTTCTGGGTGCGGATGCAGTCGGAATGTCAACTGTTACCGAGGCTTTGACGGCAGCACACTGCTCAATGCCGCTGCTCGCCTTCTCCGTGATGACAAATATGGCGGCCGGAGTGCTTGACTGCAAGCTTTCCGACGAGGAGGTCGGCATTTCTGCGGCAAAGATAGCCGACAGATTCGGAGCGTACATTGAAAGGGTTATCGCTTCAATCGACGTAAACAATATATAATAACCGAAAAGGACTGCAGCTAATCGCCGCAGTCCTTTAACTTATTTTTTCTTTTTAGCCGGCACTTTGTAGATCTGCTTCAATGTGCCGTCCTTATCAAGCATAACGGAATCGCCTTTTTCAATATTTCTTTCGTAGCAAAGCTTATCAGCCATCCTGATATGCTGTTCCTTACCCTCGGCATCTGTGACAACTACCGTCACCATAGCTTCGGCATCCTCCGAAACACCCTCACAGCCGAAATCATCTTCAATAATTTCAACAACGTTCAACGCCTTTTTATCAAGCGATGAGCCGTAAGAAAAGCCAAGCAGGAATCCTATGCCAATGCCAAAGCACATACCGATACCAATGCTGTCAAAAATTACATTTCCCAGACACATGCCGATTCCTATACCGATACACATGCCGATTGACATATACATTGAAGCATATTTACCTGTCGCCTTCTTATTTTCGGGTTTCTTTTTCATTAGAAATCAATCCTTATTTCAGAAAAATAACGTTAAGCTTTGCAAGATATGACATAACAAGCTGAAGATAGAATGTAATCTTTTCTGAGAGACTGTCGAGATTTTCAACAATATTGGAAACATTAGTCTTGAAATTCACCGTGCCGTAGCCCTCGATAACGCCGTTGTTGTCATCTACCCCGTCGTTGTCGCATGCAAACTTGTAAAGTATAGGCGATGCAACTGCAACAAGGAATATTTCAGCCTTGGTGTAAACACCGAATTTGGATATGCAATACTTAGTAAGACTGTCGGCAATCGGACCGTAACCTAACTCACCGAGGAAGCTGTTAGCTGCCTTGAGAAGAACATCGTCGGCAATGCCGGCAAAATCATTTCTGAGAATCGTTGCAACCGCTCTGAGAAGTGTCGTTACCTCAACGCTGTCCGTGTCAAAATGTTCGCCGCCCGAATAATGCCATGCGACCAAATCCGTCGCCAAATCCCAGCCTGTTTTATAGTCGGAATCGGGAATCTCAATGCCGTATTCCTTAGCAATGGATTGCAGACTGTTTTCACCGCAAAGCGGCATTCTGAGCAAGCTTATCAGCTTGTCTACAGCATAGATTATCGGCTTTGAATAAGCGGAATCTTCGTCGATACCCATTTTTTCGGGTGAGAGAGAAAGCTCAAGTCTGTACTGAACGCCTGCCTTGAGATAGCCTTTTGAAAAGGCTCTGAGGTCAGCTCTCATTGCCGCAATCTGCTCATCCGTATATCCCTTGGTGGTTGCGGTAAGAGCGTCATAATCAATTTTATCAACGGATCTTGTTTCATACTTGATTTCATTGTCATTGTACTTTACAACTCTGTATTCAAGCGGATACATTGCCAAAGATGTTGTTGCAAAGTCGTAAAGCTTGTTGCCAAGCGCACTTGTGTATACCGTTGCGTCCGAGCAATGCTCATGACCCGTGAACACCGTCTTAATACCCCAGTCGGCAAAAAGTTCGGCGGTTGTGAAATGGAACTTGACAATAAAGTTTCTGCTGAGAACCCTCTGAATCGGAAGATGATCAAGAAGATTATGATGCATCATAACAATCGGGTATCTTCCGTCCTCTTTTGCAAGCTCGGCCTGCTCTTTGATCCATTTAAGTCTGTCTGCTGTCATTCCATCCTCGGTTGATTTTGTTTCATGATTTGAATCAAGAGCGATAAGGCGGTATTTTTCTCCGAGATCGGCCGTATATGAGCAATCATCGGCTCTCGTGGTCAGAGCATGATCATAACCGAACTCTGCATAAATCTCTTTAAAACGAGCCAACGTTGTTGCCTGATCGTTGCTTGCGTCGTGGTTGCCGTTGATTACATATACCTCTTTACCGGATTTCTTTTCAAAATCACGAAGCTTCTGTGCAATAACGAGATGATCCTCGGGGCGAGAACGGCCTCTGTTTGCAAGGTCTCCCGATATAAGCACATATTCCACATCATCACTTTCTACACATTGATTCAGAAACTCATCAATGATAAGACCGGTTTCGTTTTCCATTTCACAGCGTCTTGTCGCATGCCAGAAAATCGGGTCGTCGTTTGTTTTTTCAAGCTCCTCTTCAGGTGCACTGTAATGCAAATCAGATGCAACAGCGAAGCTGAGATCATTCTTTTCCTCAGCACAAACGCCAACGCAAAGAACCGATGAAGCCATAATAACCGAGAGAATAATTGATAATACCTTTTTCATAAAAACTCCTCAAACTTTTCCATATTAAAAAAGGGGCAGTGAACAAATATATTCACTGTCCCATTTCAAACTGTTTATCTAAGGCATACACCACAATCGATGCGATATTGCCTTAGGTATTAAAGATACCAAATCCAACCGAAAAGAAGATAAATAATAATCCACTGAATGAGTGTATACTCAACAGTAACAGTCCTCGTTGCCTTAACCTTGCTGTCCTTTGTAGCGGCTGTGATAACAGCCGTACCTCTGCGCTTTGCGGTAATCGTTCCGTCATCTGAAACAGATACGACATTTGAATTCGATGAAGTCCATACTATATCTGCCGAATAAGCAGCCTCCTCGGGATATACTGTCGCCTGGAGACGGTCGGTCTTCTTACAAGGCATAGAGAAATCCTCTTCCGGAACAAGAACAATCTTCTGGACGGGAACGGCAATCATCGGAATCACCTGATCCTTATATGCTCCGCAAGCTCCACAGGTTGATCTCTTGAGACCTTCCGAACGGTATGTTGCTTCCTTAACGACTTTCCATGGTCCCCATGCGTGGCCGAGAGCCTTAATTACAGTCGTCTTTGTGCAGTACTTACATACAGAGCACTGATAACGCATATATCCGTCCTCTGTACACGTTGCCTGCTTGATATCATTAACATACTTATGACCCTTTGCTTTAAGGATTGTTTCCTTTATGAGCGTTCCGCAATCTGTACAGGTCTCTCTGATATATCCGTCAGTTGTACATGTTGCGGCAAGGGTGTCGGTCTTCTTGTGCTGATGTCCCGTTGCCTTGATTACTTCGTTCTTGATAACAGTCTTACAAACGGAACAGGTCTCCTTATGATAACCATCCTTCGTACAGGTTGCTGCTTTATTATCGACAACGATCTTATGACCGGTAGCCTTGAGGACAGTCTCGCTGATTACCTTCTTACAATCCTTACAATATACACGGTCATAGCCGTTCTCTGTACAGGTTGCATTCTTATGCTGCTTCTCTGTGTTCGCATGATTCGTAGCCGGAAGCACAGTGTTCTTGATATAAGTCTTACAATCATTACAGTAAATACGGTCATAGCCGTTCTCTGTACAGGTTGCATCCTTATGCTGATTAACCGTGTTTTTATGTCCCGTTGCCTTTATTACTTCATTCTTGATAACAGTCTTACAAACGGAACAGGTCTCCTTATGATAGCCGTCCTCCGTACACGTTGCGGCCTTATCCTCGGTAACAATCTTATGACCTGAAGCCTTGAGAACAGTCTCGCTGATTACCTTCTTACAATCGTTACAATATACACGATCGTATCCGTTCTCTGTACAGGTTGGATCCTTATGCTGACTAACCGTGTTTTTATGTCCTGTTTTCGGCAAAACGGTTCTGCTTATTTCCTGATTACAGGAAGAACATACTTCAGCAACGTAACCGTCCTTTTCGCAGGTTGCTTCAACTCTTACCGTTTTGAGAGTATGATCCTTTTTAGCTATGCTCTCGGTTCTTGCAACCTCGCCGCATTCGGTACAATACATAACCCTCTCTCCGCCTTGCTGACAGGTTGCCGGAGTCGTCTCAACCCAAACGCCGGAAGCAACATGAGTATGCTCGGCAGGGATCTCGTTAACAACCGTAACATCAGCCAAGATGTCATCGCCGTTTTCACCGCTGAAATAGCAGGAATCAACGATGACGCTTATGTCGGAGAGCTTAATTCCGGCAGCTGTGCTCTTGCTGTATGTAATCTCAACGATATCCATCGGAGCCGAAATCTCAACTGTGTTAACAAACGAGAACTTTCCGCTATTAATGTTAGAAGCAACAAAGCCGTTTTCATTATCATTACGGAAGTTTCTGACAGCTTCCGAGAACGTAATCGATGTGCAGGTCAATGTCTCGCTTGCCTGAGCCTGTGCGTCAAAGCAAAGTGTCTTTCCCTCGGTCAAAACGAACTTAACCGTGACGGTTTCCTTTGTTTCGCTGACCTTCTCCAGCTTAAAGATTACGGAATTGGCGTTGCCTTCAGCCTGCACAGCTTCGCCGGCAAAAGCCCATGCCGGTATAATCGGCAAAATCATACACATAGCAAGTATGACAGCGATTATCCTTAACGATATTTTTTTCAATTTAATTTCCTCCGTTTCTGAATTATAAAAATAATTTTATG
>ERZ1026860.802-NODE-802-length-18199-cov-4.148148_pt1 | contig 18199 bp, 14 predicted proteins | sample MGYA00380160_ERZ1026860 | MGnify/ENA primary metagenome ERZ1026860 (study PRJEB33269, sample SAMEA4719796) | human gut metagenome | biome: human-associated habitat; feature: organic feature; material: feces | place: Cameroon | collected 2013-10 ... | reverse complement strand
GGACAGGCGGGTGTGAGCGATCCACGGGTACACCTTGCCGCCGGGCAGATGGCCGCCCTCGCCGGGCTTGGCTCCCTGGGCCATTTTGATTTGAATTTCCTCAGCGCTCATCAGGTATTCGCTGGTCACGCCGAAACGGGCGGAGGCCACCTGCTTGATTTTGGAGCCGCGGGGGGTGTTCAGCCGCTCCCGCCGTTCGCCGCCCTCGCCGGAATTGGACCGGCCGCCCAGGGCGTTCATGGCCTGGGCCAGGCATTCGTGGGCCTCCTGAGAGATGGAGCCGTAGGACATGGCCCCGGTTTTAAAGCGCCTGACAATCTGCTCCACCGGCTCCACGTCCTCCAGAGGAATGGGATGGCATTGGTCAAAGGCAAATTCCAGCACGCCCCGCAGGGTATGGGGCTTGGTTTCGTCATCCACCAGGGCGGTGTACTGACGGAACAGGTCCATGCTGCCCTCCCGCACAGCCCGCTGCAGGGTGGTAATGGTCAGGGGATTGTACAGATGGTCCTCCTTGTCGCCGCCGCTGCGCAGCCGGTGGTAGCCGATGGAATCCAGCGTGGTGTCGGTAGCCAGCTCCAGCGGGTCAAAGGCCCGGTCGTGGCGGTACTTGACGCCCTCGTTAATTTCGTTCAGGCCAATGCCTCCCACACGGGAGGTGGTGTTGGTAAAGTAGCGGTCAATGACATCCTGACGAATGCCCACCGCCTCAAAAATCTGGGCGCTCTGGTAGGACTGCAAAACGGAAATGCCCATTTTGGAGGCCACCCGGCTGATGCCCGCCACCACGGCGCTGATATAATCCTGCTGGGCGGCGTAGCGGTCCTTGTTCAAAAGGCCCTTTTCAATCATTTCATCCACGCATTCCAGGGCCAGATAGGGGTTGACGGCCCGTGCGCCATAGCCCAGCAGCCGGGCAAAGTGGTGCACGTCACGGGGCTCGGCGGTTTCCAGAATGACGCTGACGGCGGTGCGGCGGCGGGTGGCGATCAGGTGCTGCTCCAGAGCGGATACCGCCAGCAGGGACGGGATGGCCATGTGGTTTTCATCCACGCCCCGGTCGGACAGGATGATGACGTTCGCTCCGTTTTTGATGGCCCGGTCGCAGGCTACAAACAGGTGACCGATGGCCTTTTCCAGCGATTCGCTGCGGTAGTACAGCATGGACACCCGCCCGGGACGAATGGCCTTTTGCCGGGCGTTTTCAATGCGCATCAGGTCTGTGTTGGACAGAATGGGCCGCTCCAGACGAAGCACGGCGCAGTTTTCCGGCGTGTCCATCAGGAAATTGCCGTCGCTGCCCACATACACCGCCGTGTCGGTGATGATTTTTTCCCGAATGGCGTCAATGGGCGGGTTGGTGACCTGGGCGAATAACTGCCGGAAGTAGGAAAACAGCAGCTGATGCTTTTCCGACAGCACGGCCAGCGGCACGTCCATGCCCATGGCGGCGGTGGGTTCCGCGCCGGTTTGGGCCATGGGCAGAATGACTTCTTTTACGTCTTCATAGGTATAACCAAAGGCTTTATACAGCCGGTCCCGCAAATCCTGAGGCAGCGGCGGAACCGCCTGGTTGGGCAGGGGCAAATCGCTCAGGGCCAGCAGGTTGCCGTCCAGCCATTCGCCGTAGGGCTGCCGGGCGGCATAGGTTTCCTTCAGCTCATTATCGTCAATGATTCGCTTCTGCACCGTGTCCACCAGCAGCATTTGGCCGGAGCGCACACGGCTTTTGCGCAGAATCTTCTCCGGCGGGACGTCCAGAACGCCCACCTCGCTGGAAAGAATCAGCATATGGTCGTCCGTCACATAATAGCGGGCGGGCCGCAGGCCGTTGCGGTCCAGCACCGCGCCCACCACATCGCCATCGGAAAACAAAATGGCGGCGGGGCCGTCCCAGGGCTCCATCATGGGGGCATAGTAGCGGTACAGGTCCCGGCGTGTGCGGGAAATATCCCGCTCGTTCTGCCAGGGCTCCGGCAGGGTGATCATCACCGCCAGCGGCAGGGGCAGCCCGTTCATCATCATAAATTCAAGGGTGTTGTCCAGCATGGCGGAGTCGCTGCCCTCGCCGTTAATCACCGGCAGCACCTTATCCATATCCGCCGCCAGAATGGGGGAGGACAGGGTTTCCTCCCGGGCGATCATCCGGTCCACATTGCCGCGGATGGTGTTGATTTCACCGTTGTGCAAAATGAGCCGGTTGGGGTGGGCGCGTTCCCAGCTGGGGAAGGTATTGGTGGAAAAGCGGGAATGCACCAGAGCGATGGCGCTGGCGAAGGACAGGTCCTGCAAATCAGGATAAAAGGCCCGCAGCTGGCTGACCAGAAACATGCCCTTGTAAACGATGGTGCGGCTGGACATGGAGCAGACGTAGCAATCGTCGTTGCTTTGCTCAAACACCCGGCGGGCCACATACAGCCGCCGGTCAAAGTCGATGCCCCGGTTCAGTTCCTCCGGGCGGGCAATAAAGGCCTGCTCAATCACGGGCATGCAGGCGCGGGCTCGCTCGCCAAGAACCTGCGGGCACACGGGCACGCCGCGCCAGCCAAGCAGCTTCATGCCTTCCTTGGCGACGATGATTTCCATCAGCTTGCGGGACTGGGCCCGTTTCAGCCGGTCCGCGGGCATAAAAATCATGGCCACGCCGTAATCCCGGTCCTGGGGCAGGGCAAAGCCCAACGCCTGACGCACAAAAAAGGCGTGCGGAATCTGGGTCATCAGACCCACGCCGTCGCCTGTGCTGCCGTCGGCGTCCTTGCCGGCGCGATGTTCCAGTTTTTCCACAATTTTCAGCGCCTGATCCACGGTTTGCCTTGTTTGAATACCGTCGATGCTGACCACGGCCCCAATGCCGCATGCGTCATGCTCAAAGGCTGGCTGATACAGGTTTTGCTTCATAAACAGACCCGTCCTTTGCGTGAAAACCCTTACAGCCCCTTCATCTGCTCCTGAATCACCTGCGCCGCCACGTCCGCCATTTTTTTGCGGGTGGTCATGCTGCGCTTTTGCAGGTAGCGATGAGCCTCCTCCTCTGTCATTGGGCCGTTGGTTTCCAATAGAATTTTGGCTTTTTCAATGGTTTCCTGCTCCGACTGGCTGTGGCTGGACGCGCCCATGGCGTCCAGCTGCATCAGCATTTGCACGGCGGCGGCCAGAGCGTAGCGGTTGGTGGGCAGCGGCAGACGAAAAATATGGGGATTTTCGCACAGATCCAGCGCTTCCGGCTTGGCCGCGGCCAGAATGTAGGCGTCGCCCTCCAAATCGTCATACAGCTGGTCCGCCGTCATATCGGGTAGCTTTACGCCGCAAACCACAACGCCGCCGCCCATATAACGCACCGCGCGGATGACCTCGGCCCCGCTTTTGCATACGCTGCGAACCGGCAGAGCGGAAGCGGCCAGCAATTCGCATACGCGGTGGCAGGCGGCTTCTGTTTCAAAGGCTACAATCAGATGATTCATGGCGCTTTCCCCCGCAAAATCAAATGGGGCGGCGCGGGAGCCTATGCGGGCCCCCGCGCGATGTCATGGATTTTAGTAGGCAATCAGGTATTTGTCAATCTCCCAGCCGCTGACGTGGGTGCGGTACTCGTCCCACTCCTTTTCCTTACCGGCCACATACTGGCTGACAATATGGCCGCCCAGCACATCGCAGATCAGCGAATCCGCCTGCATGGCGCTTACGGCGTCGTGCAGGTTTCCGGGCAGGCTGTGAATGCCCTTGCTTTCCCGCTGGGCGGCGGACATGGCAAAGATGTTATCGGTAATTTCGGCGGGCGGGGTCAGCTTGCGCTCGATGCCGTCCAAACCCGCGGCCAGACAAACCGTCAGGGCCAGGTAGGGGTTGCAGGCGGGGTCGGGGCAGCGCAGCTCCACACGGGTGGACTGACCCCGGGCGGCGGGAATGCGAATCAGCGCGGAGCGGTTGGAGGCGGACCAGGCGGTGTAGCAGGGGGCCTCATAGCCGGGCACCAGACGCTTGTAGCTGTTGACCAGCGGGTTGAGCACAGCCGTCATGCCGCTGATATGGGTCAGCAGGCCGGCGATAAAATGATAGGCGTCCTGGGACAGCTTCTTGTCGCCGGACTCATCAAAGAATACATTCCTGCCGTCCTTGAACAGGGACATGTTGGTGTGCATGCCGCTGCCGTTGATGCCAAAGATGGGCTTGGGCATAAAGGTGGCGTGCAGGCCGTTTTTCTGGGCCAGGGATTTGACCGCCAGCTTGAAGGTCATAATGTTGTCGGCGGCGTGCAGCGCCTCGGCGTACTTAAAATCAATCTCATGCTGACCGGCGGCCACCTCATGGTGGGAGGCCTCAATTTCAAAGCCCATTTTTTCCAGCGCCATAACGATTTCCCGGCGGGTGCTTTCGCCGTGATCCAGGGGACCCAGGTCAAAATAACCAGCCTCGTCATTGGTCAGGGTGGTGGGCTTGCCGCTGTCGTCGGTCTGGAACAGGAAGAACTCGCATTCCGGCCCTACGTTAAACGAATAGCCCATATCCGCCGCCTTTTTCAGCATACGGCGCAACGCCCCCCGGGGATCGCCCACAAAGGGCGTGCCGTCCGGATTGTACACATCGCAGATCAGCCGCGCCACCTTGCCGTGCTGGGGCCGCCAGGGCAGAATGACGAAGGTATCCAGGTCGGGGCGCAGGTACTGGTCGGATTCCTGAATGCGCACAAAGCCCTCGATGGAGCTGCCGTCAATCATGACTTCGTTATTGACAGCCTTTTCAATCTGGGACGCGGTAATGGCCACATTTTTCAGCTGGCCGAAAATATCGGTGAACTGCATGCGGATAAATTCCACGTCGTCCTCATGCACCATACGGATAATGTCTTCCTTGCTGTACTTGCCCATGCTGGAAACCTCCTTACAAAAATCAATGAAAAAAGAGCAAGGGGAAAGCTATTCACATAGCACCCTTGCTCTGTAACGGGGTTTATCATACCAGCTGTAAAGAAAAATGTCAATTCATTGAAAAAACTTTTTTGTTTTTTTCGTGTGCCGGAACGTTTTTCATTACTTCAGGTACAGATATCCGGACAAGGGCTGCAAATACAGATCGGACCCCGCCTCCAGCTTTTGATAGCGGCTGGGGTCCAGGCAGCTTTCCATCAGGCCCGCGTCCGCCCGGTAAACCTTGCCGGTCTGGGTGTCCACAAAGCGGTCGTAGCCCAGGGCGGCGTCGCTTTGCGCCTGCGTGGTGCGGTCATAGCTTGCCGACCGGCAGGCCCAGCTGGACAGAACGCCGTCGGAGATCTGGTTCCAGGTGGAGGAAATGTAGGAACTGCTTTGGAATACCTGCTGCCAGTTGGCGTTGCGCGCCTGCCAGAAAGCGTCAGTAAATTGCAGGGAACCGGCGCAGACGTTTAAAACTGGAAGCCAGTCCTGCAATTCGCCCGGCGCGGCGGTGAGAGCCATGACCCCCTGGCCCATGGTGAGCGACAGATTGATGCCCATATTGTATTCCAGGGAAGAAACACTGGCGGTATAAAGCCCCTCGGTTTCATAGCCGTTCAGCGTAGCGGAGGCATGCAGCAAATCCCCCTGGCCCAGGGAACCCAGATTTTCAATCAGGGTAAAGGTTCCGCCCAGCCCATCATACCAGCCCTCAAAATATCCCTGGGTGGTGGCGATGGGCATGATATACAGCCGGTCGCCCATCAGGTTATAGCTTTGGGCCAGGGCCGCGCCTTCAGCGGACTGAAAGCCTACGCCGCACAGCTGAATGTAGATTTCGCATTGGGGATTTTGCGGGTCGTATACATCGATGATGTAGCTGATGTAATCTCCGCCGGTGCTCACCTGCCAGCCGCTGGGAATCTGCATGGTAAAAAGGCCCTCCGGCTGGGTGTAGGAAACGTAGGAAACACTTTGCGCCGCTGTGGGACGGACGCCTATTTCCGCCTTGGCGCAGCCAAAAAGCAACGCGATGGTTACAAGCAAAGCAAGCTGTTTTTTTGGCATGGTCGGACTCCTTTCAAGAAAGCAAATTCCATTTTCTTTCATTATAGCCATAAAACAGATGAGAATCAACGGCTTTCCCATCATTTTTAACGCCGCCTTTACGCAAAAAAATAATGGAAGTCAGGGGTTGATTTTTGCAGGGCTTTATGATAGACTAAAATAGTTAGGCGGCGTGGCGGAATGGCAGACGCACCGCACTCAAAATGCGGCGGGCAACCGTGTCGGTTCAAGTCCGACCGCCGCTACCAGCAAATAAGCCGGGAAGATTTTTCCCGGTTTATTTTTTTATCACTCTTGACCTTACAATCGTTGTAATGTTTATAATGGGCGGGCACAATCACCAAGGAGGCGGTCCCTTTTATGGAAAAAAACCTGACCACCGGCAGCGTGCCCAAAAGAATCCTCCTGTTTTCGCTGCCCTATCTGCTGTCCTATTTTTTGCAGACGCTGTACGGCATGGCGGACCTGTTTATCATCGGCCAGTACGAAGGGGTAGCCAGCACCACGGCGGTATCCGTTGGCAGCCAGGTCATGCACATGCTGACGGTGGTGCTGGTGGGTCTGGCCATGGGTTCCACCGTGGCCATCGGTCAGGCGGTGGGCGGCGGCAAACGCCAGAAAACGGCGGCCTGTGTGGGCAACACCGTTACCCTGTTTATGTCGCTGTCGCTGGTGCTGACGGCGGTGCTGCTGGTGCTGGCGCGGCCCATTGTCAGCCTGATTTCCACGCCCCAGGACGCTGTGGCGGGAGCGGTTTCCTATTTAAGCGTCTGCTTTGCCGGCATACCGTTTATTGTGGCCTATAATATTCTCAGCTCCATTTTTCGCGGCATGGGGGATTCCAAAAGCCCCATGTACTTTATCGCCATTGCCTGCGTGGTCAACATCGCTCTGGACTATCTGTTCATGGGCGCTATGGGGATGGGGCCTGTGGGAGCGGCGCTGGGCACCACGCTGGCCCAGGCGGTCAGTGTGGCGGTTTCTCTGGTCATGATGCGCAGGCGGCAGCGGGGGCTGCGCATTACCCGGCAGGATTTGAAGCCCCGCCGCGCCATTATGGGGCAGATTTTAAAAATCGGCGTGCCGGTAGCCTTACAGGACGGCTTTATTCAGATTTCCTTTTTGCTGATTACCGTTATCGCCAACCATCGCGGGCTGAACGACGCGGCCGCCGTGGGAATTGTGGAAAAAATCATTGGATTTCTGTTTCTGGGGCCGTCGGCCATGCTGTCCACCGTGTCGGCGCTGGGGACGCAAAACATTGGCGCGGGCAAGCCGGAGCGGGCTGTGCAGACCCTGCGGTACGCCATTTTGATGGTGTCCGCCCTGGGACTGGCGGTTTCCGTAACCATACAGTTTATTGCGGAACCGATTGTGGCCCTGTTTACGGACGTATCCACCCCGGAGGGCGGTCAGGTGGTGCGCCTGGGCGGGCAGTATCTGCGAGGCTATGTGTGGGATTGCTTTCTGGCGGGAATCCAGTTTAGCTTCAGCGGCTATTTCTGCGCCTACGGCCGGTCGGATTTGTCCTTTTTGCACAACCTGCTGTCCGTTGTGCTGGTGCGGGTGCCGGGGGCGTATCTGACCTCCCGGCTGTTCGCGGATACGCTGTTTCCCATGGGGTTGGCCAGCGCGGCGGGGTCGATGCTGTCGGTGATCGTTTGTCTGATCGCCTTCCGCCATTTGCGCCGGAAGGAAAAGGAGAAAAGTCTTGGATAAGCTGTTTCGCATTGGGGATATGGCCCGGATGTTTCACCTGAGCATGGGCAGCATCCGCCATTACGAGGCCATGGGCCTGCTGACTCCGGACCAGGTGGACCCGGCCACCGGCTACCGTTATTACAGCACCCGCCATTTTGAAATCTTCAACACCATTCGCTACCTGCGGGCGCTGGATATGCCGCTGGAGGAAATCCGGGATTTTTTGCAGAACCGGGACGTGGATCTGATTGAGGCCAAGCTGCGCCAGCAAAAGCAGATTGTGGTGGAAAAGCAGCGCGAACTGAAGCGCATCCAGCGCAAAATTGATAACCGGCTGCGCCAGCTGGAGGACGCCAAAGCGTCCGAGCTGGACCAAATCCGCGAAACTGTCAGCCCGGCGTGCAGGCTGTACTGGGTAAGCCAGTCCCTGCAAATTACCAGCTACCACGATATGGAGGAGCCTACGCTCCGGCTGGCCCAATGCCAAAACGAAGCAGTGATTTTTCTGGGCAAGGTGGGGCTGGGCCTGACGGCGGAGCATTTGCGGCAGGGGCAGTTTCAGCAGTACGACGGCATTTTTCTGGTGCTGGATGACGAGGACCATTTTGAGGGCGAAACGCTGCTGCTGCCCCAAAGCCGCTGCGTAACCCTGCGGTTTCGCGGCAGCCATACGGAAGCGCCCCGGCACTACCGCCGCCTGATGGATTCCATTCGCCGGCAAAACTGGGACGTGACCGGCTTTTCCCGGGAAATTACCATGATTGACTCCGGCTTTACTGATGATTCGCAAAAATTCGTCACCGAAATTACCATACCGGTTCAGTAACAGTCCCCCCCTGTGAAAGGCAGACGGCTTTTCAGGGGGGGATTTGACAACAGGTGTTTTTTTGGATATGCTAATCATAGTATGACCAAAACATGGATACAAAGGAGGCGTGCGCTTGCACATTCTGGTAACAGGGGCCAATGGATTTATGGGGCGCAACCTTTGCGCGGCTTTGGAAAACCTGCGCCCGCAGGACAAACTGTGGCGCGTGGATGTGGATACTCACCAGCAGCGGCTGTCCCAGGCGGCCATGCAGGCGGATTTTGTGTTTCATCTGGCGGGGGTTAACCGTCCCCAGGACCCGGCGGAGTTTATGCGGGGCAATCATGACGCGGCCGCGTCCCTGCTGCAAATGCTGGAGCGGGGCAAAAAGCCGCCGGTGCTGCTTACATCATCCACCCAGGCGGCGCTGGAAAATCCCTATGGACAAAGCAAGCGGGCTGGCGAGGAAGCCGTGCGGGCCTACGGGGAACGCACCGGCGCGCCAGTGTATGTGTACCGACTGACCAACGCCTTTGGCAAATGGAGCCGCCCCAACTACAACAGCGCGGTCGCTACCTTCTGCTACAACATTGCCCGTGGACTGCCCATTCAGGTAAACGACCCGGACGCTGTGCTGCGGCTGAATTACATTGACGATATTGTGGCGGAATTTTTACGGGCGCTGGAAGAAACTCCCACTTCGGCAGAAAACGGCTTTTACCGGGTGGAACCGGTGCACGAAATTCGCCTGGGGGATTTGGCCGGGCTTTTGCAGCGCTTTCACCAGATGCGGGACGACCTGGACGTGCCGGACCAAAGCGACGCGCTGACGGCCAAGCTGTACGCCACCTATCTGAGCTTTCTGCCGCCGGACGATTTTGCCCGCACGCCGGTCATTCACAGCGACGAACGGGGTTCCTTTACGGAATTGATTCATATGGGAGGTCACGGCCAAATCAGCGTGAACGTGTCCAAGCCCCATATCACCAAGGGCGAACACTGGCACCATACCAAGCATGAAAAGTTTATCGTGGTCAGCGGACAGGGCGTGATTCGTTTTCGGAAAATCGGCGACGGCACGGTCATCAGCTATCAGGTGGATGGAAGCCTGCCCCAGGTGGTGGATATTCCCCCGGGGTATACCCATAACATCGAAAACACCGGCGATACCGATCTGGTGACCCTGATGTGGGCCAACGAACGTTTTGACCCCGCCCGGCCCGATACCTTCCGCCTGCCGGTGGAGGATTGAGGTACCAAAGGAGGAGCGCTTATGCCGTCGTTTACCCGCCAGGCCATTATGAAGGCGTTTATGCAGCTGCTGGAGGAACGCCCGCTGAATAAAATCACCGTCAAGGATATTGTGGAGGTTTGCGGCATTAACCGCAATACATTCTACTATCACTTTGAGGATATTCCATCGCTGATTGAGGCCATTGTAAAAGAAGAAACCGAGATGATTGCAAAGCAGCACAGTGAGATCGCCTCTGTGCAGGACGCGCTGGAAATTGCCGTCAGTTATATTTTGAAGCAAAAAAAGGCGGCCATGCATGTGTTTCAATCCGCAAACCGGGATATTTACGAGCGCTACCTGATGCAGCTGTGCCAGTATGTGGTGGAAACCTATTTTGCTAAGGTGGTGGGCGACAGGCGGATAAACCCGGAGGATGTGGAGATTATCATTCGGTCGTACCGGTGCTGGTGCTTCGGCCTGCTGATCGATTGGATGAACACGGGCCTGCGGGAGGATATTTTGCCCTTGCTGAAACGCTTGTGCGAACTGCGGGAGGGCGCGGTGGAGGAAATGCTGAGCCGCTGCCGTCCTGCGTAAATGAAAACGCCCTTTGCCTAATCGCCTGCGACAAAGAGCGTAAGGAAGCCTTGCCGAGCAAGGCAGCCGAAGCCAACGTACACACCGCCGGTTTCGGAACGAAAATTAGATACCCCCAGCGATTCTTTGACAGGCTGAAAGCGGCTTATTAGGCCGCTTTTTTGCTATGCCAAATCCTCGGCGTAAGGATAACTGTTCAGTACATAGGGCCTCTGTGTGCTTATGGAGGCATACCGCACTGCGTATGCAGCCGCGTCCGCCAGCGCGTCCCCCAGGCATAGACGTACCGCCAGCGCGGCAGCAAAGGCGTCTCCGGCCCCGGTGGCGTCTACCGCCTGCACCTTTGGAGCAGGAATGAAATGATGGGAGCTTCCCTCTGCCAGCAGCGCGCCCTCAGCGCCCAGGGTAACAAGTAACGGCGTTTCCCATTTTCCGGCGGCGGTGGCAATTTGCTTGGGCGTTGCGTCCAGTGGCAGGTTCAGCAGGGCGCAGGCCTCGCCCCGGTTGGGAGTCAGCAGGCAGGCCCGGTCCATCAGCTTTTTGGCAATGGGGTGGAAGGGCGCGGGATTCAGCAGCACGGGAACGCACCGCTCGCTGGCCATGGAAAACGCCGTTTCCAGCGTGTCCGGCTGCAATTCGCACGTTAAAACCAGCATATCCGCCCCGGTAAACAAACCGGCGGAATCATACAGGTCCTGGGGAGAAAGCAGCTTGGAGGCCCCTGGAAAAACCGTTACCGTATTTTCGCCGCCGTCCGCTGTATGAATGGCCGCGTAAGCCGTGGGGCAGTCCTTGAAAACGCCCCGGGCCAACACGCCCTCCTGAGCCAGCCGGTCCAGACAGCTCTGGCCGCAGCCGTCCCGGCCCACGGCGGTAATCAGGCGGCTTTCGGCGCCCAGCCGGGCGGCCGCTACCGCCTGGTTATAGGCCTTTCCGCCCGGTTCATGATAAAGCCCATGGGCATGAAGGGTTTCACCGGGGCTGGCGAAATGATTCACCCGCAGAAAAACCGATTCGCCGCTTAACCCAATCAACAGAATACAGGGCTTTTTCATATCCAAACCTCCTGCCAGCAAATCAGGGGCTGCCTGTGAAAAGACAGTCCCTGATCTTTTTGCAGCCTCTTACAGCGCAAAATTCATGTTATTCCATTTCAACGCCCAGGCGGCGCAGGGTTTCCACCACATAGCTTTCCCGGTACTCCTGATCCTTGGGACGGCTCAGGTAGGACTTGAAAAATTCCTCGCAGGCCTGCTCATAGGGAATACCGGCCAGCTCGGCAATAATGCGGGTGGAACGGTCAATCAGCTTTTTGTTGGTGGGCAGCACCTGAATCATCCAGTTGCTCCACACGCGGCCCATCTTGGCCATGGTGGCGGTGGACAGCAGGTTGAAGGCCAGCTTGACCATCACATGGGGCATCAGCTCCATGATGGTGTGGGGCAGCTTGACCGGCACCCGCAGCTCGTTTTCATCCAGCTTTTCAGCGGGAATATCGCCCATGCGCAGCACCAGGCCGCCGTCAAAGTGGGGCAGCTCCTTCTTGTACCAGTCATACACGCCGTTGTGGGCGCTGGTGCCGTCAATATCCACACACACCAGATGAGCGGGATGCTGGCTGTAGCGGCTTTCGTCCGGCTCGTTGCCGATGTGGTAGTAGGACAGCTCCTCGCTGCCTACGGCAGGCGGGTTATCAATAATAGACCGCGCCGCGCCCATGCGGATGTAGTCCTCCCTGGTCCAGTCCAGACCCTTGATGGGACGGCGGATAATGTGCTGCCACGCCACGCTGGAGGGATACAGGGGATCCTTGGCATAGGCCCAGGACAGGGGGCTTTCCGTATCGTTATATTTGCGGAAGGGGGGGAGGGTAAAGGTGGGCTGGCGCTCGGTGGTATCGGTAAAGATATCCTGCAAATAATCGTGGGTGATGTAGGTAATCAGTCCGCCGGGGGTGTAGGTGGCGGCTTCATATTCCACAGCCTTGGCCATGGCGGCAAGGGCCTCGCCGCTGGACAGCTGGTCTACCAGGCTCTGGAACTGGCGGGAATAATCCTCGGGTTCCAGCACGCCCGCGCCTACGGCTTCCAGTTCATCGGCGTTCATATGGGCCTTCATCCACTGGTACGCGCCCAGCTCCAGGGCCGCGCCGGCTACCAGCAGCTCCACGGTGGTTACCTGCATACGGGTGGAACCGGCCACCGCCATGTTGCCCACATACAGCGGCATAAACACCAGTTCCTGGCAGGCAAAGACCTTGCGGGCGCGCTCCAGCACTTCGCACAGCACTTCCTTGGGGTTGCAGTACAGGTAGTAGGTATTGCAGCCCTGCTTGCCCGCCTCGATGGCCGCGCCGATGATGGAGGAGGACAAACCGCACTCTGCCAGGGCGAACACCACGTCCCCGGGGCCCGCCTTATCGTCGATGACCTGCTGCGCGCCAAAGGTCTGGTAGTCCTCAAAGTTTTCCACGGAACGCACGCAGGCGCGGTCGCCGCCCGTCATGTGGCTGGTGGAAAGCTCGGCGATTTCCAGCCATTCATGGGCGCGCTGGGGAATCTTCTGAATCAGGTCGGTCCAGAATTTGCGCCAGGTGGAATCCAGCTGCAGGGCCATGCGGCCGCTGGCGCCCACGGACGTAAACAGGATGGTGTGGCGTTCCTCGATGGCGCGGGCCACATCGGCCACCAAAGCCTTAAATTCGGGCCCGGCAAAGCAGTTGGCGGAAACCTCCGGAATGTACTTGTCCGCCTTCAGAATGGTTTTAACACCCTCGGCGGTATCCTTTTTGATGATTGAACTCAGGCCCCGGGTCAGGGGGTTGGACTGCTCGGTGGGAATTGCGCCCAGCTGGAATTGCTTCTCGTTTTCGATAAAGTCCTTGGCAGCGGCTTTGTAATCCATCATGCGATTCGCGCTCCTTATTTTTGTAGAAGTTTCTGGTTGTATTCCGCGCCGCCTTCCGCGTTGCTGGAAGCAAGAATGGGCGGCGTGTATCCGTTTTGATGCAGCAATTGCGCCGTTTGCGCCACCACTGCGTTTACAATTGCCGCGCCAACCACGGTGGAAGCCGGGGCCACCTTTTGGGGGCTGCCCTCCATGGACAGCAGCGCGTCGCTGGGCCCGCCGCAGTTGTCAATGACGACGTCGGCAATTTCGTACAGGTGCTTTCCGCTGGGATGGCAGGGTCTGCTGCCTTTGGACAGGGTAACGTTGGTCAGGGCAATGACCGACGCGCCGCGCGCCTTGGCTCCCAGCGCCACGTCAATGGTTACCATATTTTTGCCGGTCACGGAATGCAAAATCAGCACGTTGCCAGCCCCAAGGGGGTAGGCATTCAGCATCAAATCGCCGTAGCCGGACAGCGCCTCAAATTTGGTGGTCAGGGTTGGGGGAAACACATCCAGACACAGCCCGGGAAACCGCATTAGCTGCATATTGGCCAAACCGCCTGTGCGGTAAAACAGCTCCATGGCCACAAGCCCCCCGTGGTTGCAGCCAAAGGCATAAATCTGTCTGCCCTGCAGGGTCGCGTCGCATAACAGACGTGCGGCCTGCTCCATAGCGGGCTGCTGCGTATGCTCCACCTGGTTCAAAATGGCGTAAATTTGCGCAAAATACTGATGAGTCATTTGATTGCTCCGTCCGCTGAAACGCTTCCTTCCCGATGCATTTCCACATGGAATTTATAGCGGTCGCCCCGGTAAAAGGACACCACATATTCCATGGGCGTATCGTCCTCCAGATAGCTGACCCGCTCAAAAACCAGCACAGGGCTGCCTTCCCGGATGTGCAGCAGCTCCGCATAGTCGCGGGATACCAGACCGGCCTCGATATTCTGGCTGGCGCGCACCGGCTGAATGCCGTGCTTCTCCTGCAGCTGCCGGTACAAAGAGCCTTCCAGGTTCAGTTCCGCCAGCTCCGGACACAGGTAAAAGGGCATCAGAACCCGTTCAATCGCCATGGGAATATCATCGGCATAACGCACCCGCACCAGGCAGTGCAGCCGGGTGCCGGGCTCCACTCGCAGGCGCTCCGCCACATCCGCCGGACAGTCCACCACCTCGTAGGAATGCAGGCGGCTGAAGGTTCTAAGCCCATAGGCCTGCATTTCTTCCGTAAAGCCCTTCAGACAGTTCAGCTGCATATCCGCCTTGCGGACCCGGACAAAGGTGCCCTTGCCCTGAATGCGTTCAATATAGCCGGACTGCACCAGCTCGCTCATGGCCTGGCGGGCCGTGATGCGGCTTACGTTGAACAGGCGGCCCACTTCCTCGTCCGTTGGCAGCTGATCCCCTTCCAGCAGGCGCTGGTTGTCGATCAGCTGACGAAAATGGGTGGCAATTTGCATATAGCGGGCCCCTGATTGCGGCATGAGGTTCATCTCCTGTGGTATCAAAACGTATTTTTTTATAATAACATATTATCATAACAAATTTTATCATAAAAAGCGCCCTGTGTCAACGCTTTACGCGCAATTTTGTTGCATTGACAAACCCGGCAAACCTTGGTATCCTCTACAGGGATCAGCGCAAGCAGCGGGCGGTGGCCCGCAAGAGTAAGAGGAAGTCGGCTATGAACGTTTTTGATATCATCGGCCCGGTGATGATTGGTCCGTCCAGCAGCCATACGGCGGGGGCGGCGCGCATCGGGGATATCGCGCGCAAAATTCTGGCCCGGGAGCCGGTTCGCGCCGAGGTGGACCTGGCGGGCAGCTTTGCCCAGACCTGGCGGGGCCACGGCACGGACCGGGCGCTGATCGCGGGCATTCTGGGCATGAAGCCGGATGACGATCGCCTGCCCCACAGTCTGGACATTGCCCGGCAGCAGGGGCTGGCATACAGCTTTCGTATGGTAAAGCTGCCCAAATGCCACCCCAATACAGCGGTAATCAAGCTGTGGGCTCATGATGGAACCCGGGCGGAGGTGGAGGGCGCGTCCGTAGGCGGCGGCAATATTCTGATTACCCGCTTAAACGGGCTGGAAAGCGCCTTTACCGGTCAATATAACACCCTGATCATTCCCCATCGGGATACCTACGGCGTTATTGCCGATGTAACCAACGCCCTGGCGCAGGAGCATGTGAACATCGGCAATTTTCGCCTGGCCCGGCCCACCAGAGGCGATATCTCCATTATGACCATCGAGGTGGACGACGATATCAGCCGTGAGCTTTTGCAAAAGTTGCGGCAGCTGGATAACGTGCGCCATGTGGTCTATCTGCACGCGAACGAGTAAGGAGGCGCGGCCATGCTGGATTATGCATCCGTCCGGGCGCTGGCCCGGGAAGCGCAGGCCCGCGGCATGTCCCTGGGACAGGTGGTGCTGGAGGACCAGTCCCGGGAAATGGGCAAAACACAGGAAGAAATGCTGGAGATGATGGATCGCCAGCTGAGCGTGATGGAGCAGTCCGCCGTTCAGGGCGGGCGGCGGGACATACGGTCTCAAAGCGGGCTTACCGGCGGCGACGGGTGGCGCATGGGGCAATATGCCCGGCAGGGCCAGCCCCTGGGGGGCGGTTTTTGCGCCCAGGCCATGGCCACCGCCCTGTCTGTGGCGGAATGCAACGCCGCCATGGGCAAAATTGTAGCCAGCCCCACAGCGGGCAGCTGCGGCATTTTGCCCGGAGCCGTTTTAACCATGATGGACAAGCGGGGCGTCAGCCGCCATCAGGCCTGCGTGGCCCTGATGGCAGCGGGCGGCGTCGGCATGGTCATTGCCCGGCAGGCCAGCATCAGCGGCGCGGAGGGCGGCTGTCAGGCGGAATGCGGAAGCGCCGCGGCCATGGCCGCCGCCGCGCTGGTGGAACTGTGCGGCGGCACGCCGGATATGGCGGCAAACGCCGTGGCCATGGCCATCAAAAACCAGCTGGGGCTGGTGTGCGATCCGGTGGCGGGCCTGGTGGAGGTGCCCTGCGTCAAGCGCAACGCGGGGGGCGTGATGTGCGCTATTACCGCCGCGGACATGGCCCTTGCGGGCATTTGCAGCGTCATTCCCGTGGACGAGGTGATTTCCGCCATGCGGGAGGTAGGGGAAAGCCTGCCCTGCGCCCTGCGGGAAACCGCTCAGGGCGGTTTGGCGGCCACGCCTACCGCTCAGGAACTGGCACGCAGAATTTTCAGCCCCGATGAGGAACAGCCATAATGGAGGAAGCAGTATGAAAATTTCCAAAAAGGACGCGCTGAACTGGTTCACCTTTTTTGCCCAGCTGCCGGAGGACGAGGATCTGCTGCCCCGTCAGCAGGAGATTGCGCTGGCGGTGTTTGCCCAGATCGAAACGGCGGTGGACCGGCGTGTGCGTCAGCTGCGGGAGCGGATTCCTCATCTGAAAACGTTGAAGGGGCGCACCTGTTATGTGGGGGATGAAAAGCGCTTTCCCAGGGGCTGCGCGTCCTGCCTGCTGGGCACGGGGCTGAGCGCCGTGCGCAAAACCAACAAGTGCAACCTGCAATGCAAATTCTGCTATGATTATGGCGCGCTGGACTGCCAGCCGCCCATTGGCGAAGGCCTGTGGGAAATTGGCGGCACCCGGTTTTACGAGCAGGATATGGACCTGCTTTTGTCCATTCAAAAAAAGCCCACTGGCATCAGCTATGTATACCTGGAGCCGTTTATGGAAATTGAAAAATATTACGGCATCATTCGCAAATTCCATGAAGCGGGCGTTCACCAGCATATGTATACCAACGGTACCCTGGCGACGGAGCGGAATTTGCGGGCGCTGGCGGAGGCCGGGCTGGACGAACTGCGGTTCAATCTGGGGGCTTCCGGCTGCGCCGATGGGGTGATTGACAACATCGCTCTGGCCAAACGGCATATTCCGCTGGTGGGAATTGAAACCCCCATGACCCCGGAATGCTATCGGGCCATGACCGCCAAGAAACAGAAAATTCTGGATACGGGTCTGGATTTTATCAACTGTGCGGAATTGCATCTGAACCCCAACAACCTTGGCAACTACTGGGGTGAAAACCTGTATCTCTGCCGCCGGGGCTATGTGTCCCCGGTTTGGAGCCATGAACTGACCCTGCGGCTGATGCGCCAGGCGGACGAGGAAAACTGGCCCGTTGTGGTGCATGACTGCTGCAACATGACCAAATTTGCCCGGGACCTGAACTTGCGGGCTCATGAGGGCGGCTGGTTTGGCGCCAGCAGCTATGGCTGCGAGTTTGACCGGCTGCCTTATGAGGCGTTTCTGCCGGTGCTGTCAGACGACAGCTTCGCCTTTGTGGAGGAGGAAGAACTGCCCGAGGGCTACCGTCCCGGCGATTTGGTGCTGTAGCTTCATAAATCCAAAGGGCCGCGCAGATGGGAAGTCTGCGCGGCCGACTGTTTACCAGCCCCGTGGCTGGATGGGCGGGGGATACAGCGGCAGGTCGGGACAGTCGCCCTCCGGGCGGCGCAGATGATATGGCTCGTAGCGCAGCACATAAATTTCCAGCGATACCTGTACCTGCACCTGGAAAATGCAGCCGTTAGGGCCCGGGTCCGCGCACAGCAGGCGCAGACAGGGCAGAATCAGCAGCATATGGCGGCAGGAAGGGTCGTAAGCCCGGGGCGCCCAGGTTTCCACATGAAGCGTGCCGGTGGCCCAGACCTGCTGGCCGTTGCCGCCGCAAACCTGGGCGCATACGGGGATGCAGATGCGAATCATGCTCTGCTGGGAGCAGGCCGGGCTTTGAATCTGGCTCCCCCAGGGCTGCGCGCCGCTGGGGCGCAGGCTGACCAGACTGCGAGGCTGGCAATCCGGCAGACCCTCCAGCTCCAGATCGGCATGGACGCAGGGCAGGTTGCGCCGCTCGCAATCCACAATCTTTTGCAGCATTACGCTGTCCATGCGGCTGTCTCTTATACACATCTCCGAGCCCACGAGACAGGCAGAAA
>ERZ1026860.800-NODE-800-length-18228-cov-4.152314_pt1 | contig 18228 bp, 19 predicted proteins | sample MGYA00380160_ERZ1026860 | MGnify/ENA primary metagenome ERZ1026860 (study PRJEB33269, sample SAMEA4719796) | human gut metagenome | biome: human-associated habitat; feature: organic feature; material: feces | place: Cameroon | collected 2013-10 ... | reverse complement strand
GCATTGTTTTCAGCATTTCTTTCAGATTGCCCGCGACGGTGATTTCGGAAACGGGGGTTGTGATTTTTCCGTTTTCAATCAGGAATCCCGCCGCGCCGCGGCTGTAATCGCCCGTAATCATATTGACGCCCTGTCCGAACAGCTGCGTGATGTAAAGACCGCGCTTGATGTCGGCAAAAAGTTCTTCGGGGGTAGCCGTGCCGCCCGTTAAAAACAAGTTCGACGGGGCGGGATGCGCCGTGCCGCCCAATCCGCGCGCGCCGTGTCCCGTGGGGGGTAGTCCCAGCTGGCGCGCGGAACGCAAATCCAACAGCCATGTCGTCAGCCGCCCGTTATCGACAATCGCGCGTTTGACGCAAGGCAATCCTTCGGAATCGCACGCGCGGGACGCCGCGCCGCGCTTGACGAACGGATCTTCGATTAAAGACAGGGCGGGATTCAGCACGATTTCGTTAAGCGAATCTTTTAAAAACGACGTGCCGCGCGCAATCGCCGAACCGTTGATAGCCGACGCCAAAACGCCGACAAAGCCGCGTGCCAGCCGCGGTTCAAACACAACGTCCATTACGCCTGATTCGATTTTTTGCGCGCCCAGCCGTTTGACCGCGCGTTCGCCCGCTTGCCGTCCGATTTTTTCGGGCGATTCAAGGTCGGCGTAATAAACGGCGGACGAATAGTCGTAATCGGTTTCCTTGGCATCCGTTCCCGCGATGACGGAAACGGAAAACGCGCAGGACGACCGCTGATAACGGCGGGTGAAGCCCGTCGTCGACGCGATTAAGACATCCGATTTTTCAAACGAAGCCCCTGCGCCGTCGGAATTTGTCACCCCTTTGACGCTCAGCGCGGCGTCTTCGGCTTTCAGCGCGGTTTCCAGCAAAGTTTCGGTTGAAACATCCGTGCTGTCGTACAAATCCAAATCGGGAAAGCGTGTTGTTTGCTGCGCGGCATCGGCAAGCCCGCAAAACGGGTCTTCGGGAACGGCTTTCGCCATTTCGACCGCGCGTTTTGCAAGGTCGGTCAGCGACTTTTCATCCAAAACGGACGACGCGACGACGGCTTGGCGTTTGCCCGAAAAAACGCGCAAATCCACGGCGGTGGTGTGTGTGTATTCCAGCGATTCCGTTTTTTGCAAACGGCAGTCCGCGCTTGCCGACGTACCCGATACGCCGAACGATTCCGCCGCGTCCGCGCCGAACTTTTTCGCAGTGTCAATCAGCAGGGATACCGCGTCAAACGGGGATAAAGTCTTGTTCATTTCAAATGTCCGACAGGGGTGAAAACCATATTTTCCAAAGCGGGAGCGTTCTTGGGCAGCAGCATGATTTTGCCGTTGCTTTTTTGACGGTACGGGTCGAATCCCGACAGAATGTAAGTGTTGTTTTGCGTCGCGCACAGCAAGAACGTTTCGCCGTTCAGCGCGATGGCGGGCTTGCGCTCTATTTTAGCCGTCGCCAATCCGCCGTAAAAAGCGGTGATGTTCAACACGACGATGAACGCCGCCGTCGTGAACGTGTGCGCCAAAGGCGTTTTGCCCGCTTTGAAGTGCGGAATCAAAACGCAAACGTACAGCACGGCGATAAACAGGGATTCGCGCAGGAACATGCCCGACTTCAGCGAATAAACGGCAACGGCGCACATGTACACCGCAAACGCCAGCGTCGTCAAAATCGAAAAGAAATAACTGACAAGGCGGCTTCTGCCGATAAGAGTGCGTTCGGAATTGCCCGTGATAAAGGCTTTTTGCACCATGACGGCAATCATCGCCGCCAAAAACAAAAAGCACACCGCCGAAAAAATCAGCCCCGATTGGATTTCCATCAGAAACAAAGGAACACGCAGTTCGACGAACCGACCGCTTTGAAACGCAAAACACAGCAGCGCCGCCAGACAAATTCCGAACAGGCTCAGGACGGATACGGGCAAAAAAACGGGCTTCGGCGCCGATTCGTCATTGGATTCTTTGGAATGGACGGGTGCGCTTTTCGGAAACAGAACCATACAAAAAACTCCTTTGTTTTGCGAATTATACACCGGAAATGCTTTCGGTTCAGTTAATTTTTGGTTTTAAACGGGGGCGTAAGGTTTGACTCCTGTTCCGTAAGCCTTTATAATAAAAAGAAAACGAGGGCTTGACAATGGTTGAAACGGGCGCAGAGGAAACGGTAACGCTTTCGGCGGAAGAGCTGAACAGGCTGTTCCAAATCGGTATCGATTTGTCCGCCGAACAGGACATGAACGTTTTGCTGGAAACCATTTTGACCGCCGCCAAAGAATTTTCAAACGCCGAAGCGGGAACGCTTTACCTGACCGATTTGACCAACAATCAGCTGATTTTTTCCATTCTGCATAATGACGCTTTGGGAATCAAAATGGGCGGAACGGCGGAAAAAAAGGAAATTCCGTTTCCGCCTTTGTATCTGTACGATCCCGAAACGGGCGAACCGAACACCAAAAACGTGGCGACGTTCGCCGCTTTGACCGAACAAATCGTCAATGTTCCCGACGCCTACGATTCCGAGGATTTCGATTTTTCGGGAACGCAGAAGTTCGATAAATCGTCGGGCTATCGGTCAAAATCGTTTTTGACCGTGCCGCTGAAAACGCGCACGGGGCAGGTGGTCGCCGTTTTGCAGCTGATTAACGCCCGCACAAAGGACGGGGAAACGATATTCTTTTCCAAATCCGTGCAAAAGCTGGTCGAAGCGCTGGCGTCGAACGCCGCGGTCGCCATTGACAACCAGCAGCTGATTGAAGCGCAGAAAAACGTGCTGGAGGCGTTTTTGGAAGTCATCGCCCGCGCGATTGACGACAAATCGCCGTACACGGGCGCGCATTGCCAGCGCGTTCCGATTATCGCGCGCAAGCTGGCTTTGGCGGCGGTGATGGATTCCGACGGCGCGTTTTCCGACTTTGAAATGTCCGAAGACGAATGGTACGCTTTCCATTTGGCGACGTGGCTGCACGATTGCGGCAAAGTCACTACGCCCGAATATGTGCTGGACAAGGCGACAAAGCTGGAAACCATCAACAACCGTATTCACGAAATCCGCGCCAGATTCGAGATTTTGCGCCGCGACGCGCATATCGATTATTTGAAAAAACGGCTGGCGAACGTTGCTCCCGCCGAAACTTTGCGCGATGAATTCAACGCCAAAGTCAAAAAGCTGGAGGATGATTTCGCGTTTCTTGCCAATTCAAACGTAGGGTACGCGCCGCTCAGCGACGACGACGTGGACCGCATCCGCGAAATCGGGCAACGCACATATCACCGCTGGTTTGACAAGACTCTGGGCTTGTCGTGGGACGAACTGGAACGCATGAAGTCCAATCCGCCGCCCAAAACCAACCCGAAAGAACCGTTGCTGGAGGATCGCCCCGATCACGTTTTTGGCGGTTACAACCGCGGAGAGTTTCACAACTTGTCGGTCGTGCGCGGGACTTTGACGCCCGAGGAAGCTCAAAAAATCAACAGTCATATCGATATGACCATTGAAATGCTGAAAGCGATTCCGTTCCCGCCGAACATCAAAAACGTTGTCGAATACGCGGGCGGACACCACGAACACATGGACGGGACGGGCTTCCCCAACCATTTGACGCGCAATCAGATGTCCGTTCCCGCGCGGATTCTGGGGCTGGCGGATGTGTTCGAGGCTTTGTCGTCCACCGACCGCCCCTATAAAAAGATTAAGTCGCTGTCCCAAATCGTTGCGATTATGGCGGATATGGCAAAAAGCGGACATATCGACCCCGATTTGTTCAACTTGTTCTTGACATCGGGGGTGTATAAGGAATATGCCGCCGAATATATGAAGCCCGAACAAATCGACGATTTCGATGCGGAATCGTTCATTGTCCATTCGGCAGGAGAATAAATGCAAATCCGTCTGTTCATCGACAGCCCTTTAAGCGTCGGGCAAACCGTCGCTTTGCCTGAAAACCAAGTCCACTACCTGAAAAACGTTTTGCGCGCGGATGTCGGGGCGGAGCTTTACGTCTTTGACGGCAAAAACGGCGAATTCGCGGCTGTTCTGTCCGCTTTGGGCAAAAAAAACGGCGATATTCAGATTTGCAGGGCTTTGCGCGAACAGCCCGCGGCGCGCGACGTGCGGCTGTACTTTTCCCCCTTGAAGCGCGACTGCACCGAACTGGTTGCCGAAAAAGCGACCGAGCTGGGCGCAACGCGCCTTGTCCCCGTCATCACCGACTATACGGCGATGAAACGCGTCAACGTCGAACGGCTGAAAGCAACCGTCGTCGAAGCGTGCGAACAATGCCGCCGCTTGGACGTGCCGACGGTGGATAATCCCGTCGCTTTGCGTGATGTGCTGGCGGGGTGGGGCGAAAGCGACCCCGTGCTGTTCCACTTGGACGAAACGGGGCGGGGCAAACGCGTGGGCGAAGTGTTCGCGGGCGTGGAACGGGCGGCTTTTTTGACGGGACCCGAGGGCGGGTTTTCCGAATCGGAGCGCGCTTTAATCGCCAAAACGCCGAACACGGTCGGGCTGGATTTGGGCGAACGGATTTTACGGGCGGAAACGGCGTCCATTGCCGCTTTGGCTCTTTTTATGTGTCGATAAAAGGATGAAAAAATGAAAAACGAACACGAACATTGCTGCTGCGGTCATCACGACCGTAACCACGATTGCGGATGCGGTCATCATCACGATCATGACCACGAATGCAAGTGCGGGCATGATCACTGCGAATGTGAAGAACACGAAGAACACAAACTGAATCCCGATGACTACCGTTCGGTCAGCGCGATGTTCGGACTGGATGATGAAATTCCCGATGACGCGTTTTCTTTGCTGCAGACGGAAATGAACGAATGTGACGAACTGGGCGAACTGCTGGGCGTTGACAAAGACACCGATGTCGACGATTTGCTGGCGGAAGCGCTGGAGGATATGTCCGTCAAAAAGAAAAAGACGCTGTTGAATTTGGCGCTGATTCTGCACGATTACATTCCCGATTGAATGAAAAAGCCCCGAATTCGGGGCTTTTTTTACTCAGTCTTCGGTTTCATCGGGCGGAACGTTTGAATCAATCGAATATCCCGCCGCGCGGATGGTGCGGATTAAATCCTTTTCCCCGCCTTCGTTCATGGCTTTGCGCAAACGGCGGATATGCACGTCGACGGTGCGCAGTTCGACGTGAATGTCCTCGCCCCAGACTTCTTTGAGCAAAGTTTCGCGCGGAAAGACATGGCGGGGCTGTTCCATCAAAAACTGAAGCAGGCGGAATTCCGTCGGTCCCAAATGCACAAAGCGGTTTCCGCGTGTAACCCGGCACGTCGCCAAATCCATTTTGACGTCTTCGAATTCCAAAACGCCTTTGGCGGAAGACGGCTGAACCCGCCGCAGCAAAGCACGAATGCGGGCAAGCAGTTCGGGGACGGAAAACGGCTTTGTCATGTAATCGTCGGCGCCGATGCTCAGTCCTTCGATTTTGTCGGCTTCTTCGCCGCGGGCGGTCAGCATGATAATCGGGATGTTGCGCAAATCGTTGCTGTCGCGGATGTCGCGGCAGATGTCGATTCCGCTTTTTTCGGGCAGCATCCAGTCCAGCAAAAGCAAATCGGGTTTTTGCGCCGCGATAACGTCAATCGCGCGCCCTCCGTTCGTTTCGGAAACAACGTCGAACCCCGCGCTTTCCAAATTGTAGCGCAGTAAAGTGACGATATCTTCTTCGTCTTCGACAATCATGATTTTAGGCATGGGTTACCCTTTCAAGCTTCGGATGTTTTCGGCATACGCCCCGTTGTTGAACACCGCGCTGCCGGCAACCAGAACGGTCGCGCCCGCTTCGACGCACAGGCGGGCGGTTTCGGGGTTGACTCCGCCGTCGACTTCCAGTTCAATCGGACGGTCGCCGATGATTTTTTTGATTCGACGCATTTTTTCCAGCTGTGCCGGAATGAAGCTTTGCCCGCCGAATCCGGGGTTGACCGTCATGACCAAAACCAAATCAATCTTGTCCAAAACGTATTCGATGACGCTTTCGGGGGTCGAGGGATTCAACGCGACGCCCGCTTTGACGCCGAACGATTTAATCAGCTGAAGCAAACGGTCAAGATGTTTGTCGGCTTCCGCATGGACGGTAATCAAATCCGCGCCCGCTTTGACAAAGTCGGGAATGAACGCCGCGACGGGTTCAATCATCAAATGAACGTCGAACACTTTTTTCGTTGCGGAACGGACGGCTTTGACGACGGGAGCGCCGAACGTGATGTTGGGAACGAAATGACCGTCCATGACGTCGATGTGGATGTAATCCGCCCCCGCTTTGTCGACAGAGGCGATTTCTTCGCCCAGTTTGGAAAAATCGGCGGACAGAATGCTCGGGGCGATTTTGACGGTCATAACGGACTCCTTAAAATTAAACCTTGTTCTACTATGCCTTGTTTTTTTCGGAAAAAAAAGAAAAGAATGTGCGGACAAGTGTGAATCTTATGTGTCAGCGGACGGAAAAACGATTGAACGGCACGCTTTTTTGTGAAGAAAAGCTTGCGTGAATGGACAAACCGTGCTAAAGTTTTTGTCAAACAAACAGAAGAAAGGGCAAGATTATGTCTTTGATTATTGTGGCTAAAAACGACAAAAGAATGGAAGATGCCGCGACCAAGCTGACGGTCGGCATGTATCTGAACGGATTGATGAAACAGGTGGACGGCGTTCCCAAACGGTACCGCGACGAAGTCGCCGATGTTTATATGGCGGATCATCCGATGGAATTTAGTGAAAAAAACAAGGCGAAAGCCGTGAAGGAAGTCGAAAATCTGCAGGAATTTTACGGCAAGGAAGCGAAGAGCGCGTCTTTGAAAACCAAAATGCAGGCGACGTTCGGTTACAGAGGATCGGAAGTCGCGCGCGCGGTCGCTTTGGGTGCGGCGGCGGTTGTCTGCGGCGTCATGGCGAAGCATGGGGGTATCGACATGATGGCAGCTCCGACTCTGGTGTTGGCGGCGGGCGCGTCATGCACGGTCGCGAATGCGCAGGCTATGCCCGAAGCCACGGACAAGGAAAAGTCCGACGTTAAAAAATACGCTGATGCCAAGCGCGCTTTGTTCGCTTTGAAAAAAATGAAAAAAGCGCTTGCGCCCGAATCGACTTATAAAAAGGAAGTGCAGGCTTTGTACGCTTCGGGGCTGGGCAATCCGGGCGGCATGATTACCGCGTTGAATCTGAAACAAAAAGGCGGTCGTTGATTTTAAAACGGGGAGTGTTTCCAATGGCAATCGAACTGAGCAAATCCACGCGTTCCGAAAAAGCGGATACCAAGACGACGCTTCAAGTTTATATGTACTTGGGGGCTTTGGACTGTTTTACAAACGGCGTTTCAAAACGCGAACGCGAAAAAGTGGCGGACGATTTCATGCGGGAACATCCGTTGCGCGTCGACAATAAAGCCGATGCGTTAAAGACGGTCGAATCTTTGGAAAAACAGTATGCCGCCATTGCCAAAGAAACGCCGTTGAAAACGAAAGTACAGGCGGAATTCGGCATGAAAGCGCCGGAAAAGGCTTTTAAAGCCGCGTGTGTGCTGGGCGCGTCCGCGGTTCTTGCCGGTGTTGCCGCGGGGCTGGGATACGAACCCGCGACGGTTGCCGCGATGTCCGCCGGTGCGGCGGTGTTGTTTTCGGGTGTGGCAAAAGTTGCGGCGCAGGGGACGGAAGAAAAACCCGACAAAGTCGCCAAAGAAGAATGGGACGTGCAAAAATACGGCGATGTCAAGCGCGCTTTGTTTGCTTTGAAAAAAATGAAAAAAGCGCTTGCGCCCGAATCGACTTATAAAAAGGAAGTGCAGGCTTTGTACGCTTCGGGGCTGGGCAATCCGGGCGGCATGATTACCGCGCTGAATCTGAAACAGGGCGGCAGATAAAACATTCGGGACGTTTGGTGATGAGCGGATCGGTTTCGGAATTCCTGTCCAAAGGAAACATCAAAAGCTTTAAAAGCGGAATCAAATCCGCTTTCGGGCGGAATTTACCGAAAACGTTGGTGGCATCGGCGGTTTTGGCGGGGGCTTTTGCGGTTTGTACAAAACAGTCCGCGCCGGAAAGTAACGCCGTCAAGCCGCGGACGACTTATGCCGTCAAGGAAAACGGCGATACGTTGTGCGCTTATCAGGCGATTCCGATGAACGATGCCGACTATGCGCGTTTGCAAAAACTGGTCAACGCCGCGACGAAAACCGAATCGGGATGCGAAATCTTGAAAGGAATTGCCAAAGCGGGAACGACTCTGCGCTTGGATTATTCGGGCGAAGACAACTTGGGTTATTTTCTGCCCGATGACAACTCGATTTGTCTGGGGCGTCAGCACGGCGACGCCGATTTGCAGTCCGTTTTGATTCACGAGGGCGAACATGCTTTGCAAAATCAACGCGTTCCGCAAAGAACCAGCCGTTACGATTTTGAATCCAATCTGAAAAACATTCGCGTAACAGAGGCCGACGCCATGACAATGCAGACGCTGTTTTCGTTTGAAATGGCGGAGCAGGGGGATAGTGCGGCGCTGAAAATGATGAAAATCCGCCACAAAGGCATGGTTGATACTTACGCCGCCGCCAGCGAAAAGTACGGCAAAGGCAGTCCGCAGGCGTTAAAGGAAACGATGCTGAGCTGGTACGACGACAAAAATTATGTCAGCATTTATGACGAAACTATGGCCGAGGGGCATGCCGAAAAGGTTGATGAAGCTTTGGGTGTTTCCCTGCTGTCCCGTTTTTCAAAAACGGCGGATGTCGATGCTTTGCTATCGAATACCTGCCAATACAAAGGCGTCAAATACGCGGGAACGGACGGCTCTGTCCTGAACACGCCGCGCACGGCTTGGCTGAATGTTGAAACGCGTGATAAAATGGCAAACGTCAGCAACAGGCTGGTGTCCAAGACGTTGGGCTTCAACGGTGACGAAAGCATGGACAATTTCTATATGTGCAAAGACGGAAAGGTGTCCCGGCAAACCTACAAACAAATTGTTGCAACAATGATTGCACGGCAAAAAACTCAAGGACGTTAAGGAGAAAAAACAATGTCAAATTCCGTGTCCGAATTCTTTTCCAAAGAAGGTATCAAAAAATTCAAAAACGGGGCGAAAGCTTTTGCCGAACGGCAGGCGGTCAAAGTCGCTGCGGTGTCCATGGTGCTGGCGGGGGCTTTTGCTTCAAACGTCAGGGCGCATACCGACCAAACGCAGGAATCCGGTCATGTAACGGCTTATGCCATTACGGAAAAAGGCGACACGATTTGTTCGGATCTTGCCGAAAGAACGGACAGCGCGTCGTTCGCCCGTTTGCAGGGATTGGTTGACAAGGCGACAAAATCCGAAACGGGATGCGAGATTTTGAAAAATATCTCAAAACAGAATACCGTGCTGACAATCGCTGATGCGGGGTCGGGAACGGTAGGATTTTTCGATCCCGACAACAATTCGATTTGTCTGAACAAAATTTTTGACGACGCAATGCTGCAGTCGTGCTTGATTCACGAAGGCAAACATTCCGTTCAGAGCTTTTCGCTGGGCAGAAGCTTGGATGCTGACAATACGTTCTACACCAACACGATTATGTCGCGCGTGATGGAAGCGGATGCCGTTGCGACGCAAACCAAGTTTTCTTACGAACTGGCGCAGGCAGGCGACAGCGCGGCGTGGAAATCCATACGGGAAGAACACAAAGTTATTGCGGATACGTTTGAAGTGGGCGCGAAAAAATACGGCAAGGATAAAAATAGAACCATGCGCAACACGATGCTGGCGTGGTACAAAGATAAGCCGTATGCGAAGCTGTATGACGTCTCTTTGGCGGAATTTCATACCAACGTTTCCATCAAAATGTCCGCCGATCAGCTGCAAGACAAATTCCAAAAAGGGATTGATACCGATGAACTGATTCGCGCCGTGTGTCAGCTGGGCGGCAAAACGTACGCCAAGGACGGCAGTTTGCTGACGACGCCGGAAACGGCTTATCTGTCGCGGGATGTTTATTTTGAAACGCAAGTGGCGAGCAGTATTTTGGGAACCAAGACGGGATTCAAGGATGTTTCCGCCTCTTTCATGTATCCTCTTGAAATAGACGGCACGGTTTCGAATCTGACTTATGTGCAGGAAAGCCAAGTCAAACGGCAGAAAGAAAAACAAGCCGCACAAACGCAGATGGTTGTCAATAAACTGAAGATGAATGACCGATGAAGACGTTTCAAGCTCATTTTTCGATTTGCTATGCCGATACGGATGCGGGCGGCGTTGTCTATCATTCCCGCTATATCGACATGGCGGAACGCGCGCGCATGGAAATGCTGCACGAATTGGGGATTTCATGCCGCGATTTGGAAAAAGCGGAAAAACCCTGCGGCTTTATGATTCACAAGCTGGAAATCGAATACAAACGTCCCGCTTTGCTGGAAGACGAGCTGACCGTGGAAACGCAAGTGCTGAGAATCGGCGGCGCAACGTTCGATTTGCTGCAGACCGTCAAGCGCGACGACGAAACGCTGGTCGAAATCAAAGTCTACGCCCTTGCCGTTGCGGGCGTGGGCAAGCCGACGCGTATCCCCGCGCCGATTCGCGAAAAATTCGCCGAATCGATGTAAAAATAAGACCGCTCTTTTGCTTTCCGTTAAGGTTTGTGTCTTAAACTGACAAAAACGAATCAGTTTAAGGGAGACCTTTTTTATGCAAGCCGCTACTTTGCAAGCCGCCGCGACCAATCTGTCCATGTGGGGATTGTTTTTGCAGGCGGACTTTATCGTCAAAACCGTGATTATCGCTCTTATCATGGCTTCGGTCTGGTCGTGGGCTATTATCTTTGAAAAAGTGATGCTGCTGCGCTCCGCCCGCGAAGACGCGCGGAAATTTGAAACGCAGTTCTGGTCGGGCGGTTCGCTGGACGATATGTTCGATCAGCTGGAAGCCAAACCGTACCGCCTTGACCCGATGAGCGCGATTTTCGTTGCAGCCATGCGCGAATGGCGGCGATCGTCGGGGGCTTTGACGACGGGCGTTCACGGCACCAGCTTGGGACAGCGCATTGACCGCGTGATGCAAATCACCATGGACCGCGAAATGGACAGGATGGAAAAACGGCTGACTTTTTTGGCGTCCACGGGATCGGTGTCGCCTTTTATCGGGCTGTTCGGAACGGTGTGGGGCATTATGAACAGCTTTCACAACATCGGGGCAAGCTCGAACACGTCTTTGGCGGTTGTCGCCCCCGGCATTGCCGAGGCTTTGTTCGCGACGGCTTTGGGGCTGGTCGCGGCGATTCCCGCCGTTTTGGCGTACAACAAACTGTCCAGCGATATGGGACGGTACGGCAAAATATTGGAAAACTTTGCGGGAGAGTTTTCAACCATTTTGTCGCGCCGCATTGACGACACCGCCAGCCGTTCGGAAAAACGGAGTGCCGTTTAATGGGAGCTTCGGTTAAATTTTCCAGCCGCGGGCAAAGACAGCGCGCTTCGTTTTCGGAAATCAACGTAACGCCGATGGTCGACGTCATGCTGGTGCTGCTGGTTATCTTTATGGTAACCGCGCCGATGATGACGACGGGTGTTTCGCTGGATTTGCCGCGCGGCGACGGACAGGCGATGGAGGATTCCGACCGCGCCGTCGATATCAGCGTCGATGCGAAATCCAAAATCTATTTGGGCGACGAAATCGTTAAACCCGACTCTTTGGTCAAACGTGTCCAAGCCATGCAAAAAAGCAATCCCGATTTAAAAGTCGTTATCAGCGGCGATCGCGCGGCGTCGTACGGGCAAGTCATCGAAGTCATGAGCCTGCTGCGTTTGGCGGGAATTGCCAAAGTCGGTTTGAAAACGGGCGATACGCTGGGAACGGACGCTTTGGACGATAAACCCGCAAAGAAAAAATAGGACACCGCTTTGAACATCCGTCAGACCGTTTTGTCGTTTTTGCGCCGTCATCCGTATCTGGTCAAACTGATACGGTACGCGCGCGAACACGCTCCGATGGTGCTGTCCGTCAGTCTGCATTTGATTGTCGTTGTGTTGCTGACGGTGGATTTCCTGTCGGTCGAAGCCAAAGACAAAGTCGTTTCCGTACCGATGTTCGTCGTCGATTTGGACAAAGTGAAAATCGGCGAAATGACGAACTTGCCGCCCAAGCTGGATAAAACGAAAAAGACTGCCGTTTCCGCGCAAAAATCCGTTAAAACGTCATCGTACAGCAAGGCGGGCGCGTCGCTGAGCCGCGGCGGTTCGGGGGCGGGGGCAAAGTCGGCTTCGGGCGCGCATCTGTCCAACGATTTGAACAAAGTGCTGACGAAAGTGACCAAGAAGCAGTCGTCCGAAACCGATGCGGCGGTGGCGTCCATGCTGAACAGTCTGAAAAATTCAGGCGCGGGCGGAAACGGCGGAAAATCGGGCGCGGACGATCCGTTTAAAACGCTGCTGGCTTCCGTTGACGGCATCAAGAGCGGCATGGGCAAAGCGGGCGAAGACGCCGCCGATGTCAATCCCGACGAAATTGTGACCGAAGGCATAGAAGGCGGCGCGGGCGGCAGTTATATGCAGGAATTGTCCGTGTCGGAAAAAGACCTTATCGGACTGCGTTTGCGCGAATGTTGGAATATGGACGCGGGCGTGCGCGGGGCGCAGAATATGATTATCGAAATCCGCGTTTTCCTGTCCAAGGAAGGACGGGTCAAAGACGCGAAAATTTTGAACACGAAACGCTACAACAAAGATTCCGCTTTCCGTTCTGCGGCGGAAAGCGCGCGCCGCGCGGTGTATATATGCGATCGGAAACAGGAAAAATCGCCGTTCGCAATCTTTTCCAAAAATTATGAAGAATCTTACGACGCGTGGAAAACGCTGTTGTTGCGGTTTAATCCTTTTGACGGCGGAGTGGGCTGATGAAAAAGTTTTTGACGGCTGTGTTTGTGGTGTTGGCTTTTGCACAATCGGCAAAAGCCGAATTGAGCATCGATATTACGGGCGCGCGTTCCGAACCGATGGCGACGGCTTTGCCCGTTTTTTCGTCAACGGATGGAAAATCCGCCGAATTTTCGCGCAAAATCACGGGCGTGGTGCAGTCCGATTTGGAAAGCTCCGGTCTGTTTCGGATTTTGGATTCTTTCGCTTATTTGCAGAAATTCAAAAATATCGACGATTCCCCGCGCTTTGTCGATTGGCAGGCGATTTCCGCCGAAGCCTTGATTCAAGGCGCCGTCGAATACGTCAATGCCAAGCAAATCAAAATTTCCGTGCGGTTGTGGGATGTTCCCGCGGCGCAGGAAATGTATTCCTCCAGCTTTGAAATCGACGAAAAAGGCTGGCGGCGCGTCGCTCACATCATTGCCGACGCCGTGTACAAGCGCATTACGGGCGAAGCGGGATATTTCGACACCCGCATCGTTTACATCGCCGAAACGGGAACGCCTTTGCGCCGCGTCAAACGGTTGGCGATTATGGATCAGGACGGCGAAAACCACCAGTTTTTGACGGACGGCATCAATTTGGTTCTGACGCCGCGCTTTTCGCCGAATATGCAGCAAATCACCTATATGTCCTATTATAAAGACACGCCTCGCGTTTATTTGTTCGACATCGAAACGGGAAAACAGCAAGTCGTCGGCGATTTTCCGGGTATGACCTTTGCGCCGCGTTTTTCGCCCGACGGACACAAGCTGGTGATGTCCATGGCGGAAAACGGCAATACGGAAATTTACGAAATGAACTTGGATACCCGCGCCGTCAAACAGCTGACGCACATGCCGTCGATTGAAACGTCGCCCAGCTATTCGCCCGACGGCAAAAGAATCGTCTTCAGTTCGGACAGAAGCGGCGGGCAACAGCTGTATGTCATGAACGCGAACGGTAAAAACATGCGCCGCATCAGCTTCGGCAAAGGACGTTACGCAACGCCCGTATGGTCGCCGCGCGGCGATTACATCGCTTTTACGAAAATGGCGGGCGGCAAGTTCTATATCGGCGTGATGTTCCCCGACGGCAAAGGCGAACGATTGGTCGCCGAAGGCTATTTGGTCGAAGGTCCGACATGGTCGCCGAACGGGCGTATCTTGATTTATTTCCGGCAGGAAGCTCCCGACAGACGGGGAATTCCGGGGGCGACGAAAATCTATGCGGTCGATATTACGGGGTATAACGAACGGCGTTTGCTGACTCCCGTCGACGCGTCCGACCCCGCGTGGTCGCCGCTGTTGTCCGACCGCTGAAAAAAGAATTTAAACAAAAGGCTAAAAAAAGGTTGCGAAGAACGCGGAAATCTTTTAAATTCTATTCACGATTTGTAACATTGTTTTCTATATTGGGAGAATTGTTGATGAAAAAACGTTTAGTTGCCGTGTTGGCTGCGATGGCTTTGGTTTCCGCTTGCGCTTCCACAGACACCGTTGACGAAGAATCGTCCTCCATGACGACGGTCGGCGCCTCTGCCGACGTTGCCGAACAGGATCAGAACTTTGTTCAGAACGCCAAAGACCGCGTTTTCTTCGGTTTCGATAAATCGAACTTGAACGAAGAAGCGCGCAACGTGTTGAAAGCCCAAGCCGAATGGCTGCAGGCGAACCCTGAAAAGAACGTTGTCGTTCAGGGACACACCGACGATCGCGGTACGCGCGAATACAACATCGCTTTGGGCGAACGCCGCGCCGTTGCCGTTAAAAACTATCTGATTTCCGCCGGTGTCGACGCCGATCGCATTGACGTGATTTCCTATGGCAAAGAACGTCCCGCCGTTATCGGCGCGAATGAAGCCGCTTGGGCTCAGAATCGCCGTGCGGTTACGGTTGTCAAAGACTAATTGACAGCTTATCCGATTTGAAAAAGCACCCTACAATAAGGGTGCTTTTTTTATTAAGGAGGATGACAATGAAAAAAATCGTATTGGGGGCTTTGGGCGCGTTGTTGGCTGTAACAGGGTGCGCAAATCGCGAAACAACTTGCGAAGCGTTCCGTGAAACGTTCAAGCAGGACAAGGTGATGTTCGCCCAAAACAAGGCGGATTTGACCCCTGAAAGCAAACAAGTGTTGGACAAACAAATTGCGTGGCTGAAGGAAAATCCGAACAAAAACGTCATTGTTCAAGGCTACACCGACCCGACGGGTTTAACCGCCCATAACTGGAAACTGGGGATGGAACGCGCCGAAAGCGTCAAAGCGTATTTTGTGGAAAACGGCATCAATCCGAACCGCGTCAGCGTCGTTTCGTTTGGCGAACGCGATTTGGCGTCCACAAAAAACACGCCTCAATCCCGTAAATTGGACAGACGCGCCGTGACGGTCATCGTTACGGAATAAAAAAACAGTAGCTTAACGGAAAGAGTGCTTTTATAATCGAAAGCACTCTTTTTTTATTTGGGGCGAATACCATGAAAATTCTGTTTTGTTTGCTGTTGTCCGTATCTGTGCTGATGCCTGTTGCGGGGGATTGCGCGACTGTCGCCGATTTGTCCGACAGAATGGACAAGCTGGAAAAGTCGATGAAAAATTTGAATAAAAAATTGGGAAACAACTATGTCGGTTCGACAAAGCGCCCCGCCGACGACAAAACGGACGCCGCCGTTGTTCAAGCGCAGGATTTGGAAGAAAACGTCCGCCAGCTGACGGGCGATGTCGAACGCATGACTTTTGAACGCGAAGAAGAAGCGGAAAAACAAAAACGGATTCAAGAGGACAACAATCAGCGCTTTATCGATTTGGAAAACCGCATAAAGGAAATCGAACGTCAGCTGCGCCAAGCCAACGAGGAAAAAGAACGTGCCGAAAAAGCGTTGAAAGCCGCCGAAAAACAACGCAAAGACAAAGAAGCCGCCGCGCAAAAAGCCGAAAAAGACAAAAAAGACAAAATCAAGGCGACTTACGGTAAAAAAGAAGCCAAGACTTTGTATAACGAAGCGTTCGCTTCCATCAAAAAACAGAACTACAAAAACGCCGAAAAACAGTTTGAAGCGTTTTTGGAACTGCATCCGAAAAATTCTTTGGCGGGGAACGCCCAATACTGGCTGGGCGAATCTTATTTCGCGCGCGGACAGTTCGACAAAGCCGCCGTTGCGTTCGCCGAAGGATTCCAAAAATACCGCGACAGTCAGAAAGCGCCCGACAACCTGTTCAAGCTGGGGCTGACCATGGCGCGATTGAACAAAAAACAGGAAGCCTGCATCGCGTTTAAAAACTTTTTGACCGAATATCCCAAAGTGTCGGACAGCATGACCAAACGTCTGCAAAAGGAAATGAACAAGCTTTCATGCCGTTGATTCCCGACTTTTTCGCGCGTGCGATGACGGCGTTCGGCGTGGGGTCGGGCGACGCTTTGGCGGTTGCCGTGTCGGGCGGCGCGGACAGCATGGCGTTGATGAAAGCCGCCGCCGATTTCGGCAAACAAAATAAAAACAAGGTTGTCGTCCTGACGGTAGACCATGGTTTGCGTTCCGAATCCGCCGCCGAAGCGCGGCATGTGGCTCAATGGGCGGAAAAGCTGGGCGTTGAATCGGAAATTCTGGTTTGGCGGGGCGAAAAGCCCGAAACGGGCGTCGAGCAAGCCGCGCGGGAACATCGCTACGCGTTGTTGTTTGACGCGTGCCGCCGGCTGAAAATCGAAAACCTGCTGTTGGGACATCACAAACGCGACCAAGCCGAAACTTTCCTGATGCGGCGGGCGCGGGGCAGCGGCGCTGTCGGACTGGCGGGCATGTCCGCGGTCAGAAGCTTTGCGTTCGGCAGAATGTTGCGTCCTTTTCTGGGGATTGAGCCGTCCGAATTGCGGGCTTTCGCGCGCGAAAACGGGTTAAACTGGGTGGAAGACCCGACCAACGCCTCGACACGGTTTGAACGCGGGCGGTTAAGGCAAACGGCGACATCCGCCGAACTGGAGGAGGCTTTTCGCCAAACGTTGGTTTACGGCAAAAAACGACGGGAAACAGAGGAGCAAACCGCCGCCTTTTACGCCCGATTCTTAACGCTGTCCCCCATGGGGTACGCCGTTTTGGAACAAGACGCTTTTCTTACGGATTGCCCCGTTTTGCCGTATGCGCTGGGCGAGATTTTGCGCGTTGTCGCGAATGTTCCTTACGCGCCTGAAAAAACGGCGGTCGAATCGCTGGTTTCCCGCCTTAAAAGCGGCTTTCGCGGCTGTACTTTGGGCGGGTGCAGGATTGCTCCTTTGGCGCGGCGGCGGGTGCTGATTTGGCGCGAGGAGCGCGCTTTGCCGCCCCCCGCGGCGTTTGATGAAACGGGCTTTGCGTACTGGGGCGGCTTTGCCGTTTTCGGAAACGGAGCGAATATGCGGGGCTTGACCGTCGGAGCGTTGGGTCGGGCGGTAAAAACGGATTTGAAAATCCCGAAACGCGTCATTCCGACTTTGCCCGCGATTTTCGACAAGGAAAAGCTTTGTATTGTCCCGCATTTGGGGTATAAACAGAATCAAATGGCTTGTCAGGCGGTTTTTTCGCCCGTGTTTCCTTTGGTGCAAACGGCGGAATGGATGCCGCCCTTAACGGTTTGAGGTTGATTTGAACAAAAACATATTTGTTTGGCTGATTGTCGGTGTGTTGCTGTTTACGCTGTACGATTCCTATTCGGGCGGGGCGGCGAACCGCACCGCGGCGCCGCTGGCTTTTTCCGAATTTACGCAACAGGTGCAGGACGGCAAAGTGCAGGAAGTCGTCTTGCAGGGCAACAAAATCGCGGGTCAGCTGACCGACGGGCGCAAGTTCGCGCTGTATGCTCCCGACGACGCGGGACTGGTCCCCATGCTGTTGGAAAAGAATGTGCGCGTCACCGCCGTTCCGCTGGAGGGCGAAAGCTCGTTCTGGGCGGGGGTTGTGTACTGGCTGCCGTTCATTTTGTTCATCGGCGTGTGGGTGTTCTTTATGCGCCAAATGGCGGCCGGCAACGGCAAGGCGATGAGCTTCGGCAAATCCCGCGCCCGCATGATAGAGGGGCAGGGCAAAGTCACTTTCGCCGATGTCGCGGGCATTGACGAAGCCAAAGAGGATTTGGTCGAAATCGTCGATTATTTGAAAGACCCCGAACGGTTCCAGCGCTTGGGCGGAAAAATCCCCCGCGGCGTGTTGCTGGTCGGACCTCCGGGGACGGGCAAAACGCTGCTGGCGAAAGCGATTGCGGGCGAAGCGAACGTGCCGTTCTTTACGATTTCGGGTTCCGATTTTGTTGAAATGTTCGTCGGCGTCGGCGCGTCGCGTGTGCGCGATATGTTTGAACAAGCCAAAAAACAC
>ERZ1026860.799-NODE-799-length-18328-cov-4.262518_pt1 | contig 18328 bp, 15 predicted proteins | sample MGYA00380160_ERZ1026860 | MGnify/ENA primary metagenome ERZ1026860 (study PRJEB33269, sample SAMEA4719796) | human gut metagenome | biome: human-associated habitat; feature: organic feature; material: feces | place: Cameroon | collected 2013-10 ... | reverse complement strand
TGTTCTTCATTTCTTCGCATATCTTTTTCCTCCCTCTTGATATGTGATGTTATTTATACTATTATATCACAGCGTAGCTAATATGTAAACAGGAGGATGACAATTATGGCAAGTTTGTTTGAAGAAATGGGCGGCACCTACACCCTTGGTGCTGACGGAATGTACTACCCCAACCTGGAACTCCCGGAAGAAGAAACGCCCCGGTTCGGCAAGTACGGTAGAATGCGCCATACTTACCTCCGGGAGCACAAGAAAGCATATTACACCACACTGCTGTTTGAAGGCAAACTGGTAGCCCATCTGAATGAAATTGATGATGCTGCCAATATCCAAATGGAGCTACTTACCAAGCAGATGGCAAAATCCCAAGGCATCACCGAAGCACTCAAAGAAAAAGATCAAATGACCTGGGTAGGAGCCATGCATAACATCCGTAACGCAGCGGAGGAAATGATATTGACCGAACTTATCTACAGCTAATTACTCAAGTGAATATACACAGCGCCATCCAATCATGCGAGAGGATGGCGCTGTTACTTTTCTATTTACTTGCAAATCGAATCAATCCATGCCAGCACATCGCCGGGATAGTCGGCTTCGCTGTGGGGCTGATCCCAAACGAGGGCGTAATCCACGGTGCCGCACTCTGCGTTCTGGAGCTTCAGCGCCAGAGTCATAGCAACACTTAAAGAGGTATCGGCATCGCTGGCACCCACACGGATGCGATAGTGTTTTGCCTGTGTGCTCTTCTCCTCTGTTCCAATGAAGGACAGCGGATTCAGCAGGCGGACTCGCTCTGCCAGAGCCGCATCATCTGCAACAGTTGCGTAGGCTTCATAGTACTTCGCATACTCAGCAGGATAGGAATCCTTCAGCTGTGCGATAGCTTCAGCAAGATCAGGAACATAGTGAACATAGTCCTGTTCAGGAGTACCGAATGCCTGGTTCTCACCGCTGTCCATGTCCAGCTTGTCGAAGGAGGTGCAGGGCTTCATTCTGCGGCGGTGATTCAGAACGTAAGTATCCAAGTCAGCAATGGTGGCCTTTTCGCCGTCCCAGGTCAGCCAGGGCTTGGCAGAGCCGGGAACATCGATGAACTTGGGTTTCATATCGAAGAAAGGCATTCCCTTGGGAGGACGGGAAACCAGATCGCCCAGACTGGGAGGTGCGGGGGGCTTACCACCCATAGGAGGCATACCAGGCATAGGCGGCTTATCCCCGAAGGGAGGCTTTTCTCCATCAGGGGGAAACTGCATGCCGGGGCCTGCATGGTGCATACCGGGATCATGCTTGGGCTTGGGTCCCATGGGTGCCGGAGCCTTTGCCATATAGTTGCCGGAGATGTAGTCGGCAGCGCTGTACTTCTGAGGTAGCTTTCCTGCTTCTAGCCGGGTTAGATAATCGGTTGCAGAATCGCTTAAGCGCTCCATCAGATAGTCATAGGCATTGCCGCGTCTGCCATCCTCATTCAGCACAAGCAGCTCTCCGGTTTCCGGATGGCACAGCTGCAAGGAATTGAAGTATGCTACATAACGGTTAGCCAGTACCGCAGAGAGCTCTTCCTTGAAGGGCGTCATGACTTCCGCAGGACCTGCGGGAGAATCCTCGTTCTCCTTGTCTGCCCGGAACATCCATTCGTAGGCAATGTCAGCATGCTCGAGATCCACGATGGGGCAGTAAATCTGCGCAGCGAAGATGGCATCGCTTTCCTCCATGAATGCGCCGTTTTCTTTCAAATAATGAACATAGTTTTCGTTATCGCCGGTGACCGCCAGCAGGGTGCTCATGGCACCGCCTGCACTCCAACCGGCACTGATGATCCGATCCCAGTCACCGGGCAGAACTTCCCGGTTGTGGCGCAGGAAACGGATGGCCGTCTTCAAGTCAACCAATGCGCAGGGGCCCTTGATGAGCCGACCGTTTGCATCACGGGATTCACGACCCCGGCAACCGACAGTCACATATACAAGACCGTGATCCAGATACTGCTGTGCAAAACACCGGGGACCGTCCAGCCAGACATGGGGCATCTGCATATAACCTGCGGAATTGTTTTCAAATACAACAGGGACTTTCTTTGCTTCTTCCGAAAATGTTCCATCGGCATTCATGAGGTGCTTGGGAACAAAAATGCTCAACCGCTGGAACTTGGGAGTGGTAGCTGCGCTTGTATAGAGGATATCCTCCAGCATATAGCAGCCATGCTTTTCATCCAGAACCCACTGATCCCGGCATTCGCTTAGTTCCATGGTCTTGTTCAAAATGGAAATAGGTTCCATCATAGATCTTTCCTTTCCTGCTTCAGCACCAATATCAGATCCTGAAGCATTTCGTCACAGCTTGCGGTTATCGTCGCAAGCTGTTCTTTTGTCGCATCATCATAGTGGATACCGCAACGGACACAAACAGGAGATTGAAGCAGCTTTGCCAATTCCGTTGCCCAGCACCGGCTTACGAAGCTGTCCTTGTGGTGTTCCCGTTCCATCGTTTGGAAGGATCCATCCGGCTCTGCCAGTGTGACAGCCCCTACATGGGTGCTGCATCCACCGTAGATTCCGATATCCCACCCGCAATCCAGTTGGTTGATCTCTGCCTGAATGGGATAGCCTAAAACTTGTTTTTCAAGCCTCACTTATAGCCCCTCCCAACGGTGGAACTTGGGAACTTCGATATCAAACTGATCCAGCACCTTGCAAACGATGTGGTGGGTCACTTCGTCCAGTGTTTCCGGCTTCTGGTAGTAGCTGAGCATGGGCGGCACGATGGTCACGCCCATCATACTCAGCTCGTAGAGATTCCGAAGATGAATACTGGAAAACGGTGTTTCTCTCGCCACCAGCACCAGCTTTCGATGCTCCTTTAAGGTCACATCCGCTGCCCGGAGCAGCAGATTGTCGGAGTATCCGCTGTGGATACCCGCCACTGTTTTCATGCTGCATGGGATCACGATCATACCCATGGTCTTGAAGCTGCCGGAAGCAGGACCGGCACCGATATCGTGGTTGTCATACACCACATCCGCCAGTTCTGCGATAGAATCCATACCGCACTCCTGCTGCAAGGTCAGTTCGCCGCCATGGGTGATCATCACATGGGTTTCGATATCCGTATCTTTCAGAGCCTTCAGCAGCGCCACTGCCAAGGGCGCACCGGACGCGCCGCTGATACCGATCACAAGCCGCTGCTTCATAGTTGCCTCCTCAGAACAGTTCCGGCAGCCAGTGCGCCGGGTCTACATCCATAAATTTCGCACGCTTGAACTTTTCCTTCAGATGGAAAGGTACGGTGCAATCAAAAATCGTCTTGCAGGAAATGCCCCGGTCCAGAATGGAGGGCACATAATCCGGGCTGGAGCTGGGATCCAGCGGATGACAGCGCACACCGGGAATGGTCACAATGTCGCGATCTCCCTGGAAACGGGTGTTCATCGCCCACAGCACATCATCGGTATCGAAGATATCCACATCCTCGTCCACCAGAATCACATGCTTCAGCTCCGGGAATGCGGAGAATGCCAGCAGCGCAGCCTGACGCTGTTTTCCTTCATCCGTAGGAACCGTCTTACAGCACTGCAAAATCGCCATGTACTTGCCGCCGCCAGCGGGGTGAGAATGTACATTCAGCACCTTACCGGGCAAAGCCTTTTCCACCATGCGGTAGATACTGGCTTCGGTGGGGATGCCCGCCATGGAAACATGCTCGGCAGAGGGGCCGATACAGGTCTGCATGATGGGATGCTCCCGGTGGGTCACAGCGGTGACCTTAATGAGCCAGCATTCCTTGGAAGCTGCGCCATTGTAACCGGGGAACTCAGGCATGGCATATCCGGTATGGCTGTGCTGATCCTCAACTACCTTGATGCCGGGCTGAATCTCGCCCTCAATGACATATTCCGCATGGGCGATACAGTTTTCATTGATGGTCAGGCACTTGTGCAGCTCCACAGGCCTACCCCGGAGCGCACCGGCAATGGAAAGCTCATTGAAACCCAGAGGTGTCGTGGGCGGTTCAAAACAGGAAGTGACTTCAATAGCCGGATCAACACCGATGGAAATGGAGATGGGCAAAGGCTTGCCAAGCTCCGTTGCCCGCTCCGCCATGGCACCAATGTGCCGGGAACCGGGCTGTAGGAAAATGGACAGCTCGTCCTTACCCTGGATACACATTCTGTGGATGGTCACATCAGAAAAACCGGTATCAGGATGGGTGGCATAGCACATACCCAAGGTAATGTAGGGGCCTGCATCCACAGGTGTGTTGGTGGGCGCAGGGATCAGCTTGTGCAGATCGAAGCCGGGCTCGGTTGCCAGATGGACAACCTCCTGACAGGGGGCTGCGTTTTCAGTCACCACAGGCTCGATGGGGTTTTCAGCACACTTACAAAGCAGCTTGCCCAGATCTTCGCTCTTACAGCCGAACAATGCGGCGACACGCTTGCGGCAGCCTACCACGCCAATGGCAACACGGGCATCGTCGAAGCCTTTCACATTATGAAAGATCATAGCCGGGCCATCTACCTTGGTAGGACGCTGAACAGTACCACCGGCACCCACATGACGGTAAACACCGGACAGCTCTGCTTCCGGGTCTACTTCCACATGGGTCTCCACCAGCTGACCGGGCATGGAGCGCAGCAGTTCCAATGCGCTGCGCAGATCATTTACTTGATTCATAAATTACCTCACAGTACGGTATCCGGCAGACCGCAGAAGGCATCCACCGGGCTGACACCCTTAAATTCACTCTTGCCCATCAGCTTTTCGATTGCCAGACGGATGGTGGTGCGGGTGGCAGTGTAGGCATTCACATAGGTGTGGATCATGGGCACATCCTGCAAGTTATAGGGGCTTGCCAGAGAAACGAACACAGACACTTCTTCATTCACAAATCGGGGCATATCCAGTGCATGCTTGGGGCACCAGTTGATGCGCACCACAGTCTGGTTACTTGCCTGCTCGTAGTTTGCCATGTAGAGTGTCAAGCGGTCAGTAGGCAGATTGGAAGAGCCATGGAGATCATCTGCGAAGGGTTCATAGATTTCTACTTTGAAACCGTTTGCTTCCAGAATCTCCTTAGCAATCTCCCGGACGGAGCCTTCCAAAATATCATCCTTGCCCAGTGTCACCAAGCGGATGTTGGGATAGCGGTCGGGAGTCATGGGAAGCTTGTCCGGCTGCTTGTTCTTCACCAGGGTGATAGCCTTATCGGCGGCTTCCTCGTGCCAAGCGGCAGCGGGAACAGGCTTGTTCTCTACCTTGTGACAGTACTTTGCCTTCAGGGCAAGGATTCGGGTAACTGATTCATCCAGGCGTTGCTCGGTCAGGCGGCCATCTTCCAGCGCTTCCAGAATGTAGCCGTAGTCCTCGTGGAAATCGGTGTTGAATACCAGCATATCGCAGCCTGCCATGATGGAGGCAGGGATCGCCTTACGGCGTTCCATAGCCATGCAATAGCCGCCCATGATGGTGGCATCGGAAGTAATCACGCCATTGAAGCCATACTTACCGCGCAGCACATCGGTCAGCAGAGTCTTGCTGAGCGTTGCGGGCATCATGGCTTCTTCAAAGGTCAGTTCAGGATTGGTGTCCATCGCTACGTAAGGCTGGGCGATATGGCCTACCATGACACTCATGAGGCCGTTTGCGATCAGATTCTCATAAACCTTGCCATAAGAACCGTACCACTGATCTGCTTTCAGCGTGTTGTAGGTGGGATGCAGGTGCTGGTCACGGTAATCCACACCGTCGCCGGGATAATGCTTTGCACAGGCGGCAACACCGCAGGCCTGCACAGCTTTCACATAGCTTTCGGTCATAGCCTTGACCCGCTTGGTGTCGGAGCCGAAGGTACGAACATTGGTGATGGGATTTAGGTAATTCACATCCAGATCGCATACTGGGCTGAATGTCCAGTTGATGCCAACAGAAGCACCCTCTGTACCACAGGCTTTGCCGAACTTCTCAGCCATCTCAGGCTCATCGGTAGCAGCTGTCAGCATGGGCCAGCCGAACAGGGTGCCGTCGCTCATACCACCGGATCCGCCCTCTTCCAGGTTTGCAGCTTTCAGCAGAGGAACTTTCGCCACCGCGTCCAGAGGTGCGTAGTCTGCCTTGATCTGCTCACCGGTCACGACGGGGCGGAACAGAATGCCGCCAACTTTGCCGGAGGCAACCATTTCTTTCAAAACATCGGGGGCATAATCGCCGCCCATAATGCAGAACAACTGTCCTGCCTTCTCCTCAATGGAGAGGCTGGCCCGGGTGGACTCCACCCAGGCAGCCTGCTCTTCACTCAGGAGGAAAGGAGATTTTCTTACATCAACCATATTACTTCATGAAGCCGTCCAGCCATGCGAACACGGCATCCAGGTTTTCATCGGTATAGAAAGCTTCTGCCTCGTGGCCGACACCGGGAATGATGGAATGCTCCACATTTTCCTCGCCGATGTAACCGGCCAGACGGGTTGCAAAGTTCACGGACTGGGTGTAAGGAACCTTTTCATCCGCGTCACCGGCCTGAATCCAAACCTTCAGATCAGTGGGAATCTGATCTGCATAGGTTTCCCAGTAGGTGGTGTAGGTCTTTTCCTTGTCGGCCATGATATCCTGACCCAGGAACTTGGACTCAAAGGAACCGGCAGCACTTTCAGGCTTGCCAGCCTCATCATACATGGTGTAGAACTCAATGGGAGCATAGAAGCTGACCAGGGCGGTAACACCGTTGGGGATCTTATCAAACTCGGTCATATCGCCGTTCAGAGCGGCAACATCGGGGGTCAGGGCGGTCATGGAAGCCAGGTATGCACCGGCGGATTCGCCCCAGACAGCAATGTGCTCGGGATCAAAGCCATACTCCATAGCATGGGCACGGACCCAGCGGACAGCAGCCTTTACGTCGGAAAGTGCTGCAGGGAATACAGCTTCGGAAGATTTGCGGTAGTCAACGGCCACAACAGCATAGCCATGTTCCAGTGCCTTATTGATAACAGGGGCAACAATATCCATGCCCTGGTCACCGAACATAAAGCCACCGCCATGGACCAGAACGATTACAGGAGCCTTTTCCACGCCTTCGGGAGTATAGACATCGAGAACTTGATCTGCAGACAGGCTGCCATAGCTGATATTCTTGATGCCATCAATGCCGTTGTCGCCGCTTGCAGGACCCACAGGACCTGCAGGGCCTTCGACAGCCGCTTCACCGGGAGCAAAGGTCTTGGCTTCCACATCAACGGTCACGGTCGCATTGCCATCCACGATCCAGTCCCACAGGCCGGGAGTGGTGTACTCGGATGCGGTGTCCACGTTGGTCAGACCCACGATGGAAACAGTGGTTCCATTTGCAGTATAAGTACCGGCATACACATCCTTGATCATGGGATGGTCAGGCAGGAAGAACTTAGCCGTGCCGTCAGCAGCCAGGTCGATCTGAGCTTTTTCCTTGCCCATCATTCCGTCGAACTCATAGATATAGGAACCGACCACATCAACAGCTTCCGCTGCTGCGGCAGCAGGAGCAAAGGTCTTTGCAGCATCATCAATGGTAACAGTTGCATTGCCGTCCACGATCCAATCCCACAGGCCGGGAGTGGTGTACTCGGATGCAGTGTCCACATTGGTCAAACCTACGATGGAGACGGTTGCGCCTTCCTGAGTGTAAGTACCGGCATAGACATCCTTGATCATAGGATGATCAGGCAGGAAGAACTGGCAGGTACCGTCGGTGTACAGGTCGATCTGGGCAGTTTCTTCACCCATCATGCCCTGGAAGGTGTAGGTATAGGAAGTCATTTCCACAGCTGGAGCTTCAGAAGTTTCGGGCACTTCGGATGTCTGCACCGGAGGTTTGGTAGTTTCGGGTTCACCTGCACCGCCGCAGGCTACCAGGGTCAGCAGCATAACAACTGCCAGAATCAGGGACAGAAGCTTTTTCATTTGTGTTTCCTCCTCAATTGAAAATGTTCAGAAGTTCGTCGAACTTATGGATGTGGTAGGTTGCCTTGTCATAACTGGATGCGTCACCGATGCCAACACTAATCATCCCAGCAGCACAGGCCGCATCGATTCCGGCGAAAGCATCCTCAATGACTGCACAGTTTTCCGCATTCAGCCCAAGGAACTGGGCTGCTTTCTGGAATACTTCCGGGTCCGGCTTGGAGCGGCTGATATTGGTGCCATCTGAGATGGCATCAAATGCATCCGTAAGCTGTACCCGCTCCAAAATGGTCTTGGTATTCTTGCTGGAAGAACCGATGGATAACTGATAACCTCTGTCACGGAGGGTTTGCAGAGTATGCCTTACTTCCGGGGCAACAGAATCGGGAGACATTTCCTGAAGCAGTTCCCGGTAGAAGTTATTTTTCTTCTCCGCCAGAGCCACCTTTTCCTCGTCAGAAAGAGGTGCGCCATGGTAGTTTTCCAGAATGATCTCCAGACTTTCCATACGGCTGACACCCCGGAGCCGGTTGTTGATGGTCTCATCGAAGTAGATACCCATTTCATCGGCGATCATCTTCCATGCCAGGTAGTGGTAGTGATCGGTAAACACGATCACACCGTCCAGATCAAAGATAATTCCTTTGATGTCCATAATTTCCTTTCTATCGATAAGGGCTTCGGAGTATAGAAACTCCGAAGCCCTTGTGATCACAGATACTTCTCAATAAATTTGAACACAAGGTTCATATTTTCTTCCTTGAAGAAGCGCTTGTCCTCATGGTCAGCACCCTCCAGAGGCATATATTCCACCCGGTCGCCGAAGCCCTTTGCGGTCAAATCGGCAACGAATTCCTCGGACTGTGCCCAGGGAACCAGATGGTCAGCAGTACCGTGCTGCACCAGCATGGGTGCCATGGCATCGCTTGCGTAAGTACCGGGATAGGATTTTGCCAGCAGCTCGGCAGGAGCCTTGGAAAGGGATACGCCCAGATACTTGCTTTCGGGCATCATGTCGGGATTGGGATGCACTTCGCTGACACCGTTGGCCTTGGCCTGAGCGGTCATGGTCTCGAAGCGGACAGGACCAAACTGGTCGATGGCAATCTTCACAGTGGGCTCACACAGATACTCGGTTCTATCCTCTTCGCCAGGGAACTTTCCGTTGGGTACATTCATGCCCAGCATGGCGGCCAGATTTCCGCCTGCGGAGCCGCCGATGACGATGACCTTTTCAGGATCGATCTTGTATTCTTCGGCATGGTCCTTCATGTAGCGGACGGCTTCACGGCAGTCCAGAACAGCTGCTGGGAAAGTAGCTTCGCTGGACACACGATACTCAATGGAAGCAACCGCATAGCCGCGCTTCACGCCGGTGAGGTACGCATCCATGTGGTCATCCCGTTTGTCACCGAAGGCAAAAGCACCGCCGTGGATGTGGACGAGCAGCGGGAAGGGGCCGTCGCCCTCATCGGGCAGATACAGGTCAAAGCACTGACGTTTGCTCTTGTTGTCATAGGGAACATCCAGGAATTTTCGCTTGACCCAGCTGATATCAGCCATAGGAGGCACAAAGCCTGCGGGAGGGGGATCGCCGGGGCCGCCGAAGGGAGGCACGCCCATAGAGGGCTTGTCACCGAAAGGAGGCTTTCCGTCCATAGGAGGTGCACCGAAGGGGGGCTTGCCATCCATGGGAGGCTTCATGCCCATAGGATCCGCACCACCCTTACGAACACGAACCATGGGCTTGGGACGGTTTTTCAGAGCATCAAATGCGATAGCAGCGATCAGGATCAGACCCTTGACGGTATACTGGGTATAAGTGCCCCAACCTGCCAACATCATGCCGTTGGCGATCATCTGCATGACGAAGATACCGGCAACCATGCCGAACACATTGCCCTTGCCGCCCTTCATGCTGATGCCGCCGATGATGGCTGCAGTCAGACAGGTAATTTCTGTACCGGGGCCGGTGGTTGCGGAGGTCTGGTTCTGCTGAGCCAGCATATCCAGAGTAGCGATGGCGAAAATCAGACCGGTGAGGCCAAAGCACAGGGTCTGGATCAGGTCAGCCCGGATACCGGACAGTCTTGCACATTCCTTGTTGCCGCCGATTGCCAGAACGTCGCGGCCAAAGTGGGTCTTGTTCAGCACCAGCCAGGTGATGACAACAATGGCAATGGTCAGATAAACGTCCAGAGGCAGACCTATGATCTTCATCTTATACAGAGCACGGAAGGCTTCGGGCATACCGGAGTAGGACTTGGATTCGGTCATGGTATAGACGATGCCCTTGAACACCTCGCCGGTGGCAATGGTGACAACCAGAGGGAACAGCTTCAGCTTGGCGGAGATAATGCCGTTGAGGCAGCCCATAAGGAAGCCGATCAGCATACACACAGGCCAGATGACCCAAATAGGCAGGTCGGTCTCCAGCATGATGATGGCTGCAGTACAGCCGCAAACTGCCATCTGGTTACCGACAGACATATCGATGCCGCCGGAGATCATGACGAAGCAGATTGCCATACCGGCAATGATGATGTAAGTAGACTGGGTGAGCAGATTATAGAGGTTGCCGGGGGATAAAAACAGGGGGTTCAGAATGCTGAACATCAGCACCAGCACAGCCAGGATGATGTAAACCGTACCCTCCTGGTAAAGGTAACGGCCAGCAGCGCCCAGACGGGCACCGAGGGATTTTTTCTCTTTCATATATGTTCCTCCTTACAGACCGGATGCCAGATGCAGCACCCGCTCCTGGCTGAATTCTTCCCGGCGCAGTTCACCGGACACCAGTCCTTCATGCAGGACAATGATCCGGTCGGACATGCCCAGAATCTCCTCCATGTCGGAGGATACCATGATGATGGCCTTTCCCTGGGCCACCAGTTCATTCATCAGATTGTAAATTTCCTGCTTTGCACCTACGTCGATACCCTTGGTGGGCTCGTCGAAGATGATCACATCGGGATCTGCTGCCAGGGTTTTGGCAAGGACCACCTTCTGTTGATTACCACCGGAGAGGTTCACCACCATCTGATCGATATGGGGAACTTTGATCCGCAGGGTCTCCCGGTATTTCTCAGCCATTTCCTTGTTCTTTTTGCCGCTGATAAAGCCAAACTTGGTCAGCTTGTGGGCAGCGGAAAGAGAAGTATTAAACTTGACCGTATTGAACAGGATCACGCCCTGCTCTTTCCGGTCCTCAGGGATCAGACCAATGCCGTGCTCGATGGCGGAAGCGGGAGAATTGATATGCATCTTCTGCCCGTTCATCCACACTTCACCGGAATCCATTTTCTTGGCGCCGCAGATCAGTTCCATGGTTTCGCTGCGGCCGGAGCCAACCAGACCGGCAAAGCCCAGAACTTCACCACGATGGAGCCGGAAGCTGATATTCTCCACGGAGTTGCCGGTGAGTTTCTTAGCTTCCAGAATGACATCGCCAACGGGAGTCTTTCTTGTGGGGAAATTCTCGTTCAGCTCACGGCCAACCATCAAGTTGACCAACTGCTGACGGTTTGTGTCTGCGGTGTTGATGGTGGTCACATACTGGCCGTCACGAAGAACCGTGACCCGCTCGGTAATCTGGAACACCTCGTCCATACGGTGGGAAATGTAGATTACTGTCACGCCTTTGGCTTTCAGCTTTGCGATGATGGAGAACAGCAGATCGACCTCGGCTGCTGCCAGCGGAGCGGTGGGTTCGTCCATGATCATAATTTTTGCGTTATTGGAAATGGCACGGGCAATTTCCACCATCTGCTGCTTGGCAGGGCTCAGCCGTTCCACCCGCATGGCAGGGTCCAGCTGGAAGCCGTATTCATCAAAAATCTCCTGCGCCAGTTTGTTCAGGCGGCGCTTGGAGTAGCCCTTGCCCATCTTGCGGCCCATGAACATGTTTTCCGCTACGGTCATGGGGGTAACCAGGTTAATATCCTGGTAGATCACTGCCACGCCGTTTTCAGCGGACAGCGCAGGGGTCATTTGGGTGTAGGACTTGCCGTCGAAGATGATCTCACCGCCGGGATCGGGGTTGATGGCACCGGAGATGATCTTGATCATCGTGGACTTGCCTGCACCGTTCTCACCCATAACGGCATGGACTTCGCCCTGCTGGAATGTCACAGACACATTGTTCAGAGCCACCACACTGGGGTAAGTTTTGGTGATATTCTTTAATTCAAGCATTTACCTATCTCCTTCGGGTAAAAAGGTAGGGCTGCCCTAAGGGGGCAGCCCTCAAGGAACTTAGCCGGTATAGCCTACGGGAGTCACAGTGCCATCGCCATTGTTCACCCAGGTGATAGCATTATTGTTCCAGAAAGCTGCGATCATGGGGCCTTCGCCGGTGCATTCTGCGGTGGTAAAGGTACCGTCGCCATTATCGGTCCAGACAGCAGTCCAGGAAGGATTGCCCATCTGCTCGTTTTCGGGCTGAGCAACCACAGCAGTACCGTCCTCGTTCAGAGTAACAGTCCACTTGAACTCGCCAAAGGGAGTGGCTTCCATGAACACATACTCTCCAGCCGCGACTGCCTCACCAGACGCAACAGGAGCCTCTTCCGCACTGGAAACGAAGTTTCCATTGTCATTGACGGTGATAACTGCGTCACCGGTAGCATTGTCGATCCAATCCCACAGACCGGGGATCTTGTACTCGGAAGCGGTGTCCACATTGGTAAGTTTCTTGATGGTGACCACATTGCCCTCGCGGGTGTAGGTGCCTGCATAGACGTCAGTGATCATGGGATGATCCTTCAGCTGGAACTGCACAGTGCCGTCCTCGTTCAGAGTGATCTGGGCAACATCAGTGCTGCCCATGCCCTCATACTCATACAGGAACACATTGGTTTCGGCAGGAGCTGCGGCTTCTGCGCCGGGAACAAAAGTACCGGTTGCATCGTCAACGGTAATCACAGCATCACCGGTTGCGTTGTCGATCCAATCCCACAGGCCGGGAATCTTGTACTCGGAAGCAGTGTCCACATTGGTCAGAGCCTTGATGGTGACCACATTGCCTTCACGGGTGTAGGTGCCTGCGTATGCATCGGTGATCATGGGATGATCCTTCAGCTGGAAGCTCACAGTGCCGTCGTCATTCAGAACGATCTGAGCAGTTTCAGTACCGCCGATGCCTTCGTAGTCATAGGTATAAGTACCGGCAGCTGCCTGCTCGGGAGTATCCACAACAGGCACATCCTCAACAGGAGCTTCCTGCATATTTTTGTTGTAGCCGTTGGCGCTGTCCCAGTAAGTCATCAGCTTTTCCTGGGCCAGGATTTCCTCATAGGTATATGCGCTGATGTAAGGAGGTGCGTCGAAGCAGACCAGTGCGTCAGTGCCGCCGTTGATCTCACCATCAATGGGGTAGTAAAGGCCGATGGTATTGGGATTGGTCTTGCCGTAGTCAACGCCAGCTTCGCCAAACATGACACGGTTGCACAGGTCTGCCAGAGTTGCTGCTGCGTCGCCACCGCCGAACTGGCAGGCGCCACGGAAGCAGCTGTAAGTACCAGCACCCTCAGCAACGGAGCCGATCAGGTATTCGTACTCGTCGCCCATAACGCCGCCGGAGAAGAATGCGTACTCATTGGCATTGGCATAAGTATCGGTAATGTAAGTAGAACCGGCAGTGGATGCCAGGGAGTTGTAAGCGATGAACACTCGGACATTGGGATGCTCGGTCAGAACGCCGGAAACAACGCCGCGGTTGTCGGACATGGACATCTGGGTGCTGCACTCCTCGTAGCTGGAAACGCGGGAAGCAACCATCTCACAGTAAACGGGGTTCTCCACCTTATTGGCTTCGTCCACGACTTCGCCCATCAGGTTGACATACTCGCCGTTCTTGTTCTTGAGGTACTGCTCTAGGATCATAGCTTCGCCCTGGCAGCGGGTGATGGCATCTTCGCTCAGGGTAGAACTCAGGAAGTGAACTTCCCAGTCACCGTTGGGATCCATATTGCCTTCGATCCAGGTCTTGGCAACGGAAGCAACATACATACCGACCATGAACTCATCGTCAGAGCAAACAGCATCGTATGCATCCTCGCTGATAGTACCGGTACCGCCGGAAACGACCACCTTGATACCCTGCTCACGGGCTTTGATCAGGCTGTCTTCCAGGGTGGAGATCTCACAGGGAAGAATGACCAGCATCTCAGCATTCAGCAGGATGAAGTTTTCCACCTGGGAGCGCTGGGTTGCGGAAGAATCGTCAGCAGAGACAACCTGGACATCGTAGCCCAGAGGTTCGAACATCTCGATTAGAGCTTCCTCCTGCAGCACGGAAATGGAGCTGGACTTGTTCTGCATGCAGACACCAATGATCTGGAGCCTTCGCCTTCTGCATTACCGTTGCTTCCGCAACCGGCAAAGCATCCGACAACCAGTAGCAATACCAGCATCAGACTAATAATCTTTTTCATTATGGTTTCCTCCTCGTTATCATTCACGATTCAAAGAATACGGTTTCGGGGCATTCTTTTTCATCTTGCACAAACATTCTAACACCCTGATATTCCAAAAAACACCCGTTTTTGCCAATCTGTTATGCGTCTATTTTGATGTTATATCACAGTGCAGGCCCTTATTTTTGCAGATTCCGTGGATTGACATGGAACTGTTGACCAATTATAATAGGAAGTATCTTGATAAAATCTACAAAGCAAGTGCCTCTTTCTTATTCTATATTTTTGACAGGTTGTGGTGATATGGATTTTGAACGGCTCGAAGAATTTGCCCTTGTGGCACAGCATGGAAGCATAAAAAAAGCAGCACTGGAATTAGGCATTTCCAGTGCCACGCTAAGTGCACGCTTGATTCGGTTTGAAGAACATCTTGGTACGCCTCTTTTTATCCGAAAGGCAGATGCCATGGTGCTGACCGCTGCCGGAGAGCAGCTGCTTCCCAGTGCTCAGGAGATCGTAGCAAGCTATCAGGGGCTTCGGAAATCCATGCACTCTGTCCAGGATCACTCCTATCACGGGCTTCGAATTGCCATCAGCGGTTCCAATCTTCCGCTGAATTTAGGCCCGTTCTTGGATCTGCTGAATCTGAATTACCCCGGCATCCGTCTTGAGATCCTGGATGACAGTCAGTATGGTATCGTGGACGGCTTGCAGTCCGGGGCTGTGGACATCTATTTTGCACCAGTGATGGCAGACTTTGTGCCAAAAGGACTGACCAAGGTTCCCGTATCTACATCCAATCAGTATGTAATCTTGCCTCGCCACCATCGTCTTGCGGACCGGATTATGGTCTCCATCCGGGAACTGGAGGGTGAACAGTTTATCCTTTATCCCAAAACTGCCGAGTCTGCCAATCGGGATTTCCAGTTGAGAAATCTTACCGACTCCGGGATTCACTTTACTGTATATGACAGTGATACCGCTTCTGTATTCTACAAGCTGCTTGTGCCTGTGGGAAAGGGCATCCTGCTGCGGCCTATGCCGATGATGGACTTGCCCCCTAACACCGTATGCCTGCCGGTTACCGACCTGCCCCATCAGGCGACCACCTGTTTCTTCTATGATAAAGCGAATCCCAACTCGGATGTGGTTGCTTTTGCCAATGACTTCCCGAAATTCTGCAAGGAGGTGTCCAAGCGTGAACACAGGAAGACTGTACGAATTTCTGGTGCTCAGCAAGCTGCTGAGCTTCAGTAAGGCAGCCGACGCACTTTACATCTCCCAGTCTGTGCTGACACGGCATATGCAGGATCTGGAAAAAGAACTGGGTGTGACGCTGTTGAACCGAACCACCCACGGCGTTTCCCTCACGGAAGCCGGTCGCATCCTTGCGAAAGAAAGTCCGGAACTCATCAACAAATGCGATTCTGCCCTGCGCCGTCTGCGGACGCAAAATATCCCAGCCAAGGGTAAAATACGGATCGGCATTGGGTTGGAATTTTCCTATTCAGGTCATATACGCTCCTTCATTCAGGGATTTCTGAAGCGGTATCCTGACATTGAACTGCAATATGATGTATTTCCCGGAAATACTCCCATCCAAACTGCGCTTGCATATGACCTGTTCTTTACACCCTGCACCTACCATGACTTACCGGACAGCACAACGCAGTTTCTATCTCGCCGGAACGGCACCTTTGCGGTACTGCCGCCCAGCCATCCGCTGATGGCCAGATCCGCCGTGTCCCTTCACCAGTTGGTTGGGCAAACAATTATTGTTCCCCATGCGCAGGAACTCTTCGGCCCTTATGCACAGAACTGGATGCTGGCAGAAAAGGCCACCAAAGGTCAGATCTCCATCATCAAGGTGGATAACCTTTCCACCGCACTGTTCCTGGTGTCCATGGGAAAGGGCATCTGCATCGCACCGCGATATGTTAAAAACATGATCTCACCCGAAACCTTTATCGTCAGTATCTCCGACCAGAACTGCCGATTTGATGAATACCTCTATTACAATGAAACCGGTAATGGCGCAGCGAAGCTGTTTTTTGAGGAATATCAAAATACGATCTAACCAAGCAATTTCCTACTGTGACGGTTTTCTCGCAACACTCTCAGCCATGTGAAAAATATCGGCTTCCGATATGCTTCCGGCCGTGTATTCCAGAACGCAACTGTATGTGGGCGAGATTGTCCAGCACAGATATATTCCTTTTTTCTGCCAACTTTATACTGGTACTGCTTCTCCCAGCCCTCCTTCTGAGCCTGCTTGAACTCAGCTCCGGTGAAGCCCATTTCCTCGCCGTCCCGGACACACAGATATTCCTTTTCCGTCTTGTACTGCCACTGTCCGTTTTCAGCCAGTGGCCGCACCGTGACCATGATATGGGCATGGGGGTTATGTCCGTCCGTGTCGTGAATGCACACATCGGCGCACATCCCACCCGCTACAAAGTTATTCTGGATAAATTCCGTCACCAGACTTTCCCATTCCGTTTTCCCCATCTCAATGGGCAAGGCCACAACGAACTCCCGTGCCAACCGGCTGTCCTTGGTTTTCTCGTTTTCCTCCACGGCATTCCAGAGCGTACCACGGTCAGACCATTCGGCTGGCGCATATTCCGGGAGGAATATCTGCTGCCAGGCAAGGCCCTGTTTTCGGGTGTAATCGTGCTGTACACCGTCGTAGTCATTTAGAATTTGGGAACAGCTCATATAGGCCGCAGCCGCTACCGCAGAGCGGCCTGCACCCCGGCTGACAACCTTTGCTTCCAAATGGTAAATCGCCATTCTCGTTTTCCCTCCTTTCATTATTTCTGTTTCTCTTTTCAAAGAGAAAATGACCCTAAGTTCAGCTGAGGGTCATAACCGCAACAAATCTGCCGGTGGCAGGTTTGTGCGGGCAGTTGGTGGAATACCGTAGCTTCAAGCGACGGTATTATGTTCGGTATGTACCGCACACCAACTGCGTGGACAATGACAGCACTTTCGCTTCCAGTGTGGCATTGTCCATAGGCTGTCGCAACAGCCGCAACCCCCTCGGAGAGCGCACGATTTCCAACGGAAATACCACCTCCCCTCCGGGGTGGTGAGTAAGTGCGCCCTTCGGGAAGCCTACGCCCGTTCTCAGCCCCCGTTATTCGTATCTTTCGTACCCAGTCGCTTCTCCAGAATCGCTTTCAGCGCTTCCAGTTCCATGTGCTGTGCCTGGGGAAATACGCTCTCCAAAATCGCACCTTCCTGGATCAGCCGCCGGGTTCTGAGGCTTCGCTCCTTCTTCCGGTTCCGTGCCTCCGCTTCCTCCATGCGGTGCTTCGCTTGAAGCAGCTTCTTTTCCTGCTCTGTCATACCGTCACCCCCTCCAACAGTTGTTTCGCTTTGGTCAAATTTTCCGCCATGTTCAATTTCCGGATATTCTGATCGTTCACCTTGATCGCTGTACACCGTTCCAGTACCCGGTCATAGATTCTCGCCCTTGCAAGGTCTGCCGGATTTTTCAGTTCGTCTACCGTCAGATTGGTGGTCACGATCATGGGAAGCTGGCTGCGGTATCGGCTGTCGATGATGTTGAACACCTGCTCCCGGGCAAACTCCGAATTTCGTTCCACACCCAGATCGTCGATGATCAGAAGCGGGAAAGAATTGAAACTATTGATATATGCGTTCCGGTCACCGGAGTACATATCGGTCAGTTTGTTTAGGAGTCTTGCAAAATTGGTCATCATCACCGGCACGCCTTGATCCAGCAGCGCATTGGCGATACAACCAGCGATAAAGCTCTTACCGGTTCCCACATTCCCCCACAGGAGCAAGCCCATGGAGTTCTTTCTGAACTCGTCCCAGCTCTCTACGAACCGCTTTGCCATATTCATTTGTTTGGGGTTGTACCCAAGATCATTTTCAAAGGTGTGCTTACGCAGCTCCGGGTCAGGCAATCCCACGCTGCGGTTTCTTGCCACCGTATCCAGAAATTCC
>ERZ1026860.795-NODE-795-length-18369-cov-10.104892_pt1 | contig 18369 bp, 22 predicted proteins | sample MGYA00380160_ERZ1026860 | MGnify/ENA primary metagenome ERZ1026860 (study PRJEB33269, sample SAMEA4719796) | human gut metagenome | biome: human-associated habitat; feature: organic feature; material: feces | place: Cameroon | collected 2013-10 ... | reverse complement strand
TTATCAGAATTTAGCTGCGTAATAGCATCCTGTGCATTCGTCATGTCAGTCTGATTTGCTGGCGTATAACCAAGGGCTGTCGTTACATTACCTTTGGTTAATTCTCCACGGATTGTAGCACTGCTTTTATTCTCCACATTGCCTAATCCAACTTGGTTTTTAGTAACTCCGTGAGGATTACTTTTATTCGCAAGATGATTAATCAGAGTTGTAATTGCAAGTTTAATCTTTGCAAATGCAATAGATATTTTCTCGCCACTTGATAAAGTCACAAGAGTTGTTGTATCTGAATATGTCGGTGTCTGATCATTTGTCGCTACGTTCGGAACGTTCCATAAGCCTACTTGCGACTTAGTAACACTATGAGGGTTGCTCTTGTTTCCTGTATGCTTATTTAACGCTGTCTGCATAGTTTCAAATGTAACGTACCCTTCTGGATCAACCGTTGCTGTCATTGTTACATCATTATTAAGCTTGATGTAAAAATTATGTACTAACGACCATGACGGCATAGCCGATTCTGCCGGAACTTCTTTCCCTGTTATACTTTGAGAAATCGCAAACAACACTTCACTTCCGGTTGATCCTTTTGCATAAATTCCAAGCTGTGTCATGCTGTATCCGGCAGATAAACCAGCGTTTGAAAACAATACTCCTATCTTGATTGTTTCGTTTGTTTTTGTCACGCCCTGTACTGTTCCAGACTGCTTAATTGATGATACCGCCGTCTGACTTTTCAAAGCACTAACGTCAACTTTACCAGCACCAGACTTGATCGCTGTTACTGTTATTGTTCCTCCGCTTAAGGCATTCTTTAATAATTCAATACCTGCATTTGTAATTACTGTATTTTCCCACATGATTTTATACCTCACTAACGATCGAAGAAGAATATTCACAAGATCCTGAAACAATCGCATAATTCAATGCCGTCTCTGATTCTATAACGTCTGAAACACGAATATCGCACAATAAATGTGCTGGTTTCAATTCGTCAATTCTTCTTACTACTTCATCATAATTATTTACTTCGCCATAAAGATTGACTTGAAATGTATTTTTTGCTGTATTTTCTATGAGCTTTGTTTCTACACCGCTCAAAGCTTCTATGATCTTTTCAAACCTTTTAGGATTCAAAGGCCTTTTTATCCTCATTTGCGAAATCTGTGTTCTTCTCTGCTCAATCGTCTGATCTGGAAGCGGCGTTATTCCGTATTCTTTTTCCCAAATAGGGAGCCCCCATGTAGCACGATCAACAAATATCTGATCAAATATATCTTCACATATTGTTTTTACGTCATCTATCTCAAGTCCGATCACTTGGAACAGCCAAAGTCCGATTCTTGATTTCCCATAAATCGGCGATACATAGTCAATCATTTGTTTTGCACTTTCACTCGTCAGGATTTGCTCCATAAGGTCTGTTTTATACCACATAGTATCATCCCTCCGTTATTGTTACTGTTCCAAAAACCGGCATTTGTCCAGATTCAAGGTCTACATTTTTTGACACTCCATTGATTTGTACACTGTCATAATCATAGATACCTGATACAGCTCCAAGGATACTGTTGATCGCTGATATTCTAACCGCACTATCATTCGATGAAACATTTAACAAATATGACTGAAGTGCAGCTTTAAAATCATTCTGCACATCGCCAATTTCTGCTTCTCTCAAATAAACCACAGCTGATATGTTAACTACTACTGTTTCAGGAGCCGTTATCTCTAATACAGCATTGGACGGTGCTAAGCGATCTGATTCACTATCTGGACGCATAATATAATCATACACAGCATCTTGAATCTGCTTCGATGCTGGTACTCCGTTCTGATCCATTAAGATGATCTTGATTGTTCCAGAGTCATCTTTTGCTGGTATCACAGTAACTGCACCAACACCGGGAACTGACAATGCCCATCGTTTATAGTCTGCCACATTCCCAACATAGGAAATGTCATGGCTTCGATCATACTCAACAATTCGTTCTCTTAAAGTATCATCGTCCTCTTCATCCAAACCGCCTGTAACAGCTTCCTCATTTGTAACAGAGATTATTTCATCGAGCAGTTCTCCTGTCTCATCTCCAGTATGTAATACGATCGTATTTACTCCAACATTGCTTGCAGATCCTCCTTCTGCTGCCTCAATTGGAATCTTTGCATTTCCAAGAGAATCGACCGTAACTTCCTCTGTTGTTACAAAATCTATCGTATTTCCTTCGTCATCTGCTTCTGTAGAAAAACCATATCCTAAAGGAATAACAAGACCGGCTTTTGCTGTAACAGTCACATATCCTGTTGCATTTACCGATTCTCTTCGTACAAGACCTCTTCCATCAGCGTGGTAATCCAATAGGTAAGATTCTTCACAGGTTACCGGCGAAAGACTTTTCAATACTTCCACAAGCACATATTCTTTTAGCTCTGCTATCTCAATCGCTGTCGGACGTGTAAAATCCCAAGGAAAACCGCCTTCGGATTTATCAATATCTTCTGGAAGATTGCTAAGCATCTTTTCATGGATTTCCTCTTCACTCGAATTATTCAGGAAATCTGGCAATTCTAGTTCTTCTGCTTCCAATGCCATTTTTAGACCACCCCACTTTCAAATTGTGTCTGTATTTCTATATCTCCATCAATGCCCTGCACCTGTACTGTTACAAGACAATGTTCTGCTTCCCATTGAAACATAATATTCCCAACGTGCAAAGTTCTTTCGGACGGATCAGCCATCAATGCTTCTTCGATTTCTCTTTGTAAAATGCTTTCTGCCTCTTCACGGCTATCCGCTTGCAAGGCACTTTCATAGTCAATCCCAATGTCTGTGGAATATCCTTCATGAGCGTATCTTTGTGTCATGATCGTTTTGTAACACCATTGCACCCACGCCTCGAACCCGGATGCCTCTTTTAATTTTCCATCGTGAAGCGTAACAAAGTCTCCAGTATCAAAATCAAAAAAGATGCTGGGTTTATAACCTGCATCTTCCTCTTCTTCTGTATTTTCTTCCTCAGTTCCTTCATTCTCTTCATCTTCAAAATATTCTTCTTCATTTTCATATTCCTCTGGGAAAAGATTATCCGGCATCTTCTTCATCTCCTTCCACTTTACCGATCACAACGATTTCCTCTGCATCTGTCCAGATCAGTAATACTCGATCGCCATCACTTACTTTTGCATCAGATAACATCAAAAAATCGTCATCCGGTTCTGCATTTTCTGGATAAGAGTCAGGAAGAATCCCTCCGTCTTTCATAGTTCCAAGTTCTGCAACAACATCCGCTGCACTTTGGTTTCCTTTAGAAATCTGTTCGATTGCCCGGATAAAATTTTTTCTTCCATTTCTCTGCATAAAACTCTCCTTTAGTAAAAAACAACGTCCATCGTACCAGCAACACAATCATGCGTAATACTTTTTACTGTTTTATTTCCTTTCAGTCCAGCGGTATCACATCCAACATAAACGGTGTCTCCACGTTTGATCTTCGGATTGCTAATCGCCGTTACTATGTATTCATACTTAACCTTTGCACTGCTCTTCAATTTCTTTTGTGCTTGTTTCTTTATTTTCGAAAGTTTCTCTTTCTTGTCTTTGTCCATAATTTCTTGGATCGTTCCAAACTTCGATGTATTCTTAGACATTGATGCAAGTTTAGGAATTGACTTTTTCTTTGCTTCTCCGTAGATCTTTATCTTTGTAACGATATCATCCATTGTTACTTTAACCTCTATGGATATTACATTCTTTCCTTCCTCAATCTTATAAATCGTTGTATTAGTATTGGCATACTTGACAATCACTGTAGTTCCTTCAATCGTAAAAATATATCGGCTGGAAAGTTTGCTTTTCGCCTTGTTCAGCACATATACGATCATATCTCCAATATTCTTCTGTACTGGTTTGATCCTTTTATTTTTGATTGATCCGTAACTGTATTTCAGTTTCAACTTCCATGCCGTACAGATTCTTTTTACAATCTCTTTTGTGCTTAACCCCTTTTTGTAATAAAAATAGTCTTGAGATTTCATCATATAGATCAAGTAATCATAGGCTGTAAATGTTACTTTTTTTTCTGTATCGGTAACCCTGTCTCTATCCCAGATCACACCTCGAAACACTTCAAAATCTCCATGGCCAACATTCGCATATATGTATAATCGGTCTGATGGTTGAATCAATGTCGCAAGTGTTACACCATTTTTCGCAGCGTTCATTACTGTTAAGCTGACCTCTTTTGCCAACGAATCAGGATCATCAGACATTGTCAGGTCCTGTATAACTTTCAATTTGTATAGATCGTATTCTTGCCCAGAAGCCGTCTTTACAACTGCTTTATACCGTGGATTTCCTAAACTTGGCATATCTTCCTATCCTCCTATCATTTTTAACAGTGTTTTATAATCAGCAACACCAGTTACTGTTAATTTGTGCTTACGTTGGTAAGTTTTAATCGATGTTACTGTCTTAGATCCGCAAGCACCATCCTGTTTGACTCCTACCATTTTCTGGACAAATTTTACAACCTGTCCTTTTCTTCCGGTTCGGATCGTGATCTTTTTCATGGCTGATTTCATCGAAGATGTCAGCTTTTTATCAACTTTCAGCTTCGAGTAGCCATCTTTATTCATTGCTTTCTTTAATTCCTCAACCTTGGAATTAGAAACTGATTTACTGCTTGGAACAGGAATCACAAGCACCTGACCTTTATAGATCGTATATTTGCTGATCTTTTTCTTTGGATGTTTCTTACGTTCCTTTTTATTCCTAGAATCAATCAGTTTCTTATTTGCATTATAAATAACCTTGTATTTTTTACTGGACCCAAGATATTTTTTTGCAAGTTTCCGTAATGTTTGTCCTTTCTTTACTTTGACCTTTTTCTTTGTGGTTTTGGTACTTCTTTTCGTTGAGGAAACACTTATTTTTTCGTAGTCGATAAATCTTACCGTGTAGTAATAATCATTCAGGCTTTTGACCGTAGAATCGTATTCTGAAACACGCATATCAACATTGATCTTCGTTCCTGTAATACAGACATTTACCACTTTCCCATACTTAGCCCAGTATTTCATCAGTGCATCTAAGGTTGCTGGATCAGTCCACTTACGAACAAATTTCATGCCTTTTCTTGCTTCTCCGGGGAAAAAACATTCCCAGCTTAGTTCTGAAAGATTTTTACCATTCGGAACACTGACCTGACCTAATTTATAGATATCATATTCTGCAAACTTACCTTCGATTGATGATTCAATTTCTTCAGGAATGATCGGAATTTGTATCTTCTGATCATTCCCTTTTGAATTTTTTCCAGTAATATATATGTCCATTTACATTACCTCCGCTGTTCTGTTACTTGCCGTTGATCCGATTGCATCTGCGATCGCCTGCATAATAGCATCTGCGATCTCTCCTTTAGAGTTTTTGATAGCATCAACTATGCCGTCATTTCCAGATGCATTGACGCTGATCGTAATACCACCAACGTTGATCACTGGCTGACTGCTACCAGACGAAGCTTTTCCAGATCCGGATGATCCTCCAACAAGTCCACCTTTGGCATGCTTTGTAACGCCTAAAATCTGTCCTGCTTGATTCCAGAGAGATAATGCACGGCTTCTATGTCTAGAAAGTGGAATGACCATTTCGTTTCCTTCTTCTCCTAATTCAGAAACGATATGACCTCTGACCAGACTACCCTTCGCATTATGAAAGAACTTTCCATTTTTCGGTAAGGCTGTCTGTACTTTCGGTTTTGTCGTTGTCTTCTTTCCAGTCGTCTTTTTACCAGACTTTGAACCACCGTTATTCAGATAACTTCCGCTTGTAATACTGCTGATTGCATTTGCCTGTGCTGCGGTTGTACTTGCTGCGGAAGCAATCGTTGAGGCGGCGGATGCTAAGGCACTCGCAAGGGATAATGCGGAAACACCTGCACTTTGCAGATTACCACCTGCTGCAAGTGACATTGATCCCATAGCTCCTAATTTTCCACCAGCGGTTGCAGACATTCCACCTAAGCCACTGACTTTTCCACCGGCTGCATTCGTAGCACCTGAAAAAATCTTTGTCGTCTTTGATCCAACATTCGTTTGTTTTGTGTTTTTCTTATTCTCCTCGTAAGCTTTCTGTACGGAACTTGCCAGTTCTTTGTATTTTGCTCCTTTTGGATTAACACTGCTAATACTGTCTTTACTGTATTTCCAATATTCCTGACTCTTTGCCGTCATAGAATTACTGTTTTTCAGTGCATTCTTTCGGCTGGATACAAACTTTCTAAGGGAGTCGCCGAACTTATTTCCTTTTGTGATTGCACCAATTCCACCAATTCCAGCACCAATAAATGCTCCCGGAACTGCTCCAACACCACCAAAGGCAGCTCCTATGGCTGCTCCGGCGGCTGCACCACCTCCAACCATTCCAAGTTTCGTGCCACCTCTATAGGCTTCCTTCTTCTTCGTGGCTGAATCTTTTGAGGTCACTGCGTTATAAATATTACCAGCTGCACTTCCTATTCCAGCAATCCCTAAAGCTCCACCTAATAAAGATGCACCTCCAACGGCTGCTGCTCCACCAGCGGTCGCTGCACCTGATCCAAGTTTTACGCCTAGATTTCCAAGCCATGCTTTCCATCCAGTGGCAGCTACGGTTTCTCCATTTTTCAGCGTGACACCAGAACCGCCTAAACCAAACAAGCCACCCGGTGTCCTTGTCGGTCCAGATGGTGTTTTCGGTTCAGTTTGTTGCATTTTTCGCTTTACGCTTTCTGGTAACCAGATTTCTTTATTACCTGTCGGATTTGTTCCCGGTATTGTAGAATTTCCGTTTCCAATTCCTCCGTTCACATTTACAACTGCCGCGGACACATTGATTGTTCCAATAGAATCTCCCAAAGGATTTGTTTTTCCTCCACCTCCAGAACCGCCAGTGATCAGATCGTATAGACTTTTTCCACCTTTAAACAGCTTTAGCCCTCCAGATAATCCAAGAAATCCAGCTAAATAATCTTCGATACCAGCTTTATCTCCGCCTGGTAACAGATCCTTAAGAGATTCCTTGAACCAGTTTCCACCAGCTTTTGCAATATCTTTTCCAATCCCAGTAATCTTTTTAACGATCGCCGGTCTTCCTTTAGAATCCCACCACTTAGAAAACGGATTTACAATCAGTTCATCCCAAGCAATACTAATCTTGCCACCGATTGAAGCATTTTGGAATTTTGGCATACTAATAAGATCGTCGATCTTATCTCCAGCCTTTTCAAGTCCCTTGAATACAGATGTACTTGCATACTCTCCAAGTTTTTCAAGTGATGTTCCAGCTTCTTTTAGTTTTGCATCGGATTTATCAAGATAGTCTGCAAATTCTCCTAAACCTTTCGTTGCTCCCTTCTGGAGACCTTTTCCCCATTTAGAAACAATGTTTATGTCGAACGTATCTTTAATATTTGACATTAATCCAGAAACCGTCGAATTAGATGTTTTGTCCATCATTCCATCAAATTCTTTCAGCCCATTAAGGATTGTCTTAACTGCTTTGTCTCCACTGATTTCGCCCTTTTGAGACATTTCTCTGATCTGGGCTATGGATTTACCCTCTGCATCAGCAAGATACTTCCATGCGTTTATACCGACATCTGTCAGCTGATTCATGTCCTCTGCGTTCAATCTTCCGTTTGTTTTCATCTGACCTAAAGCTCTGGATACTCGAGAGATACCCTCTTCTCCAGCTCCAAGTGCTGCGGATGCATTACCAATCTTCGTCAGGTCAGGAATAATGTCTTTATCAGAGAATCCATAAGCCAGCATCCTTTGTGCATTTGACACTACTGCTGATGTATCAAACGGGGTAACAGATGCAAATTTCTTCGCACTATCCATAAATTTAGTAGCTTTCTCTTTGGATTTCAGCATCGTTTCAAATCCAATTTGATATGTCTCAAATTCATCAGCCAATGATACCGGATCAGCTATCAATTTCTTTGCAGCAATTCCGGTCATAACTCCACCAGCCAAAGTTTTTAATGAAAATATAGAATTCTTGATCTTAGATATAACACTTGGGATTTTTTTGATCTGACTTGTTACCTTGTCATCGATTTTTAGGACTGCTGAAAAAGTCTTTCTACCAAAACTCATACCAGCACTCATAGCTTTTTTGATCCCTGCTGTTGCAGTGTCTTTTAATCCAAGTTTTGGAGTCCAGGTCTTTTTACCGAGCCCGTCTCCCTTTTTACCAAACTTGTCGAGGACTGGACTTGCTTTATCTTCAAGTCCTAATTTTGGCTTTGCACGCTTCTTTCCAAGCTTGTCCATCTCTCGTGATGCTTTCTCTGCATTCTTCCCTGTTTGCTGTAGGCCAGAAGATGCATGGTCGGAATATTCCGATACAACATCGATCACAATTTCTTTGTTTGCCATTTATGCATCTCCTCCTTCCATAGCTTTTAAAATTGCTGCAAAAATAAAAGCCCTCTCTCCTTCAGGAAGATCAAGGGCTTGTGATGGTAACATTCCAGTCCGTAAATAATTTTCTGCAAGCAGAGAAGCTAACGGACTGGATTCAATTAGTTTTTTGCGTAGTCAACTACACTAACACCGCCTCCAGATAAGTTATCAATAGCATCGCTGACAGCTTCAAGCTCTCCAGCTGTTAACACCTCTTTGATAATTTCGTTCTGTGTCATAACCATATGACCAGCTTTCTTTAATCCTTCTTTCAGCGCTGAATTATCCCAGAATTTCTTTCCGTCAGTCGCTACTGTTGCAGTGTAAATCTTCCATGCCATGTAATCAGCTGTACTTACTTCTTTCTCAACGAGAGGAAGTGAAGCTCCGCCTGGGTTTGCCATATAAGTTGTAGCTTTCTTTCTACACTGTGCAATTTCATCGAAAGATAATGGTCGGACATTAAATTTAAACAATGTCTGTCCATTTCTTGTAATATTCAATGGCTGCTGTACTTCTGTTTTATACTCTGCGGCTTTTAAAAGACCAGTGATCAGATCCATTTCATTATCTTCGGTTACTGTAACATTTGTTTCTTTCTTTTCTGCCATTTTATTTTCCTTTCTTTATGCTGCTAATGATTTAATGCAGTCTGGTACGCTGTTAACAATGAACTGCATCTGTCTCTTAATAACCTCTCCAGGTTTAACATCCAGAATATTTGTATCTCCGTCAAGAATACATTCATCCAGTAAGAATTTGCTTTCCCCACCTTCCAGTGGTTCTGTTGCGCCACCTTGGAGAGAAAAAATAGGAAATTTCCCACTTTTGATTGCATCCAAGATTGGAACAATTGTAAGATCGTCTCTTACTACAGCTTCCGTGAATGATGCTGTAAATTTAACACTGTCCGGAACTCCATACGTCTGGACATCTCCAGCCGGATGAAAATCTACGTTAGAAACATTCATCCCGATAGAAAACTCTTCCACGGATGCAAACCAGATGGAAACTCCATCAAGTGTGATAAAAAGCTTTCCGTCTTTTCCTGTCATCAGTTTTCTAGTATCAAAACCTTTTCCACTCATTTATATAACACCTCCTACTGTGCGATATACTGGAACTGATATGTTAAGTAGATCTTTTCCATGCTGTCAACGTCATCAATGCGGATAATAAAGTATGCATAATCCGCTGCATGTGGATTTTCTGTATCCTCATAAAATTCGTAGGTATCTAAGATCTTTCCTTCTCTGTTCATTTCAGCCAGTACTTTTTTAGCTTCCTGAATTACATTATCAACGCCTGCTGCATTGTTGCTGATCTTACCGATCAATGGTTCTAATGTACGATTGATACGGTCAAAAGCTTCATAACGGACAGCTGTACGTTTGATCTTCTTCCATCCTTCGTCATCGTCCTCATCCAGAACTGTATATGTGTTCACTCCTGAATCAAACCAGACCTGTCCTTCCTGTCCTTCTGACAAAAGAAGCAATCCAGATTTGATCGCATCGACATATTGTTCATTTGTCAGCTGTTCAATGCATGACTCCGCATCTGGAATCTCTGTATGTACAATTGATGTACTTGAATCTTTGCATCCAATCACACCTGCCTGAACTGCTGCCGCAAGGTATCCTTCCACCCTATCTCCGGCAGTATTATAATATCCGCTACCGCAGTAAATAAAATATGGTGCATTATAGGATTTTGCATTCGTTTTTCTTGTAGCAAGTGACTTTCCTGCCGCTTCTCCAAGTACGCAAACACCCAATGCACCGTTTGAATGGATTCTTTCCATGTATGTCTTCGCTAATGCTTTAACATCTTCTTCGACTGTATCAAGCACCAGTACATTCCAAGCATAAGTTTCGAATGCATTAAACGCATTGCTGTAATCTTCTGTTGTGACTGCCGGTGCTGATCCACCAGCCAAAGCCTGCTGTGCAACCGTCTGCATGATCCCGGATGCTCCAGAAACAAGTTCTGCGGATAAATACTTGCTGTCTTTCATTGCTTCCACCAGATTTGCAGCCTCATTTACATCCGCACCAGCGATAAAGCTTACTTTCTCAACAAGTGTTGCCCCATTGTAAACGGAACACTCTTTTGTCGTTTCATCTCCTAATTTCTGTTTTACAGTTACGGAGAATTTCAAAGCGGTTGGATATTTTGTCTTTAATGTAACTGCATTTGTGGCTGTGGTTGTCTGTAAGGACAGGCTTCCTTCTTTACCACCAGTTCCAAGACGGTAAAGATATACCGTGTTAGCACCTGCATCAAACAGTTTTACCGCTGCATCGATCGTTCCACTCTCCATATAAAGTGAAAGAAGATCACTCTTTGATGTGATCTTCTGAATCTCTCCAACTGGACCAAAATCTGCATGAACCGGAATACAGAAAACTCCGTTCATTGCGGATGCTACACCATTATTTGTGATCTGCTCATGTCTGCGATAAACTCCAGCTCTTTCCTTTTTCTCGCCTTTTAAAAATAATCCGGACAAGTTCTTATACCTCCTTCTTCTTAAATGTATCTACAAGTTTCTTTGCTGTGCTCTGCGTTGCTTCTTTAACACCTGCCATTGCAAATGCTGTTCGGATAATATCTTGTGATACTCCTAACACCTGTGGATTTTCTGCATATTCATCCACAGTATAAGTAACTTCTGGCACTGTTTTTGTTTCGTCTTTCTTTTCTGCCATTGTTTCCTCCTAACTTATCGTAATTGTCTTTAATTCATCGACTGTTTCAACATCTCGTAGCTTTCCGTACTGACCTCTTACCGTTACCTGTCCATCTTTTAATGGATCAAGTTTCGTGCTGTATGCCAGCTGATTTACAAAAAACGGCGATCCATCATACATAACGAACCGCTCTCTTTCCTGTAAATCTTGCAGCAAGTTCATAACAAACTGATCAGCATTTACATCCGATCCGGAGATCACATGTACCTTGATGTTGTTTGTAAACCATGTACAAGCATATGTCGATGGGAACGTTCCTGGCTGCATAGAATCCAGTCTAGTATAAACAACCACTTCTTCATCATCCGGCTTCCAGATTTCGTCAAGTTCCGTGTTATTGATCACTGTCACGTTCCAGTTCTCATCAATGTGCTTTGCCAAAGAACCAACTGCATCCAGCGGAAGGTATGAATGTTTTGGAAAAGCATATGCATCGAATGTCAACACTGATCCACATACTTCTACATCCATTTGCCCTTCGATTGCTTCCTGAAATGATTCTGACTTTCTCCAGACAAGAGAAATCGTTGTATCTTCATCGGTCAAGAAAACTCCTTCAAACGCTTTTTTCAGGATCTTCTTCGCTTCAAGCAAGTTCTTATATCCTTGATTATTAAACAGATACGCTATTGCAATCTCCATCGTTCCAGAAACCTTACGCTCTGAATCATCTTTCAAATTCAGCCCATAGATGATACGCCCATACTGCGAACCATCCCACCTTGAATCAGAATCATCAGGTGCCTGATCCAAAAATATTGCTGGTCCATTTTTGAACGTAGCCAATCCGTTAATATTCAGGCTTTTTAAGTACTTGAAAATTATTTCTTTCATAGAGTTACCTCAAAATCTGAACCGAAGATCTTTACAATCTCCGGCTCTGCTTTCTTCTTAATTGGATCAATAAATGGTCGTTTTGCCATCTTTTTTGTGCCACCTTCCAGCCATTCAGCGTGTTTTGAATTACTTTTTATCCGGCTTGTAACTTGATCTCCTTCAATCAGAGTTTGATCATCCCAGTCCTGACGTAACTTTCCAGACTGTGGTGCTGGTGTTTCTCCCGGTGCGGATGATCTATTCGGAAGCCGTTTGTATTTCTTTCCAGAACCGCCTTTCGACAATACTTCGATCTCAATATTTCTAAGGGTGTTTGTTGCCATTGCACCCTTTCGCATCATCTCTCTTTTGATACTTTCATCAAGATTCTTTGCACATGCTTGAAATTCAGCTTCTACGCCCATCTGTATCACTTCTTTCTAATACATAATAGATGGAAAACTGCCCTGTTCCAGCTGGATCTTTTGTACCCTTCACGATAAACTTACGATCATGGCACGGATCATCGCCAAGCAGTAACACATCGTTCTTACTTAGCTTAACCACTGGATGGTAAGACACAATCGTATGACTGATCGGAGTCTGGTTTTGTTTCCAGATTTCCATTGTCTTCATATCTGCTTCGGCTAGTATACCGTCTATGATCGCATCAGGGGCTTCTTTTTCATCACCCTTTACAACCATGCCATCGTCCATGACTTCTGTATCCTGCCAGTAAACACGGAAAGACTGCATATATTGATATGGTCTACCGATTGATGTCATTTTCAAAAGCGTCCACCTCCAGGATGATTCATCATGCCAACGTAAAAATACTCTCGTTTTTCATTCTCATACGGCTTGATTCCAACACTGGAAGATGCAATTTCTTTTTTCAGATCATCATAAAGCTGTTTCCAGAAATTCATTCGATTACCAAAATTAAAAGAGACAGGGCCAACACTGTTGTCTACGTCCTGTCCGTATTTGAACATCATATGTTCTAGCAATTTCAGTTTTGCCATCTTAAAATTGTCTGGATACTGCTCTAATACAGCTGTAATCTCTTCATCGGAAAGTGCAGCTGACATTTCATCTTTGGATACATCAGTATCCGCCAATTCAAACCGCATTTTCATAACATCATCGGAATTGATATCTTCTGGAAAATAGTTATACGTCATTCTCCTCGCCACCTTCCGGCTGTTCTGCTGGTTCTTCGGTTTCTTCTACTGCTTCTGATTCCTGATTAATATCAGTATCAGTGGAAAGATCAGCAAGTCTTGTTTCAACTGCTGCCTTGATTCCTTTTCTCGAATCAATCTCATGTAACAGCTGTAAAACCGGTGCATCTTCCTCTGTCATGGTTGCAATCTCAATTTTTGCCTCTTCCATTGTTTTCTGAATTGTGGCAAAGAACTGTAATAACTGCTGTGCGTTCACTGCAAGCTCGTGCTTAGATTGTAATAAAGGAATTGATAAAGTGTTAGTGTTAACACTTAAATTCTCTGTATTTGCTCCATTTACACTTGCTGCTTCTGCAATGTGTCCAGACTTTTTTAAGAAAAGAGAGCGTCGTTCATCTACGACACCCTCTGGGATAATCTCTCCGGCCTTATACTGCCTACCGCAAAATTTGACTGGCTTTAATGCAACATAATTCATACTAAGCACCTCCTACTCAGCTACACATCCTGTTAAGAATGTTGCGAGATCATCGGAAGTCTTTTTCATATCTGTTGCCATAAGTCCTTCGATGAACTCTGTATGAGTTCCACCTTCTCCGTCAAATTGTGATGTAGCCATCCACTGTCCGTTTCCTAACATATCCCATGTATAAATGTATCCGGCGGATGGTTCTTCCAAAGATACTTCTTTTGGTGCATAAGTCATTAATGCACTGCTGTCGTCAAAGACAAACTTCATATCGGCTTTCTGACCGATCTCTGCTGCATTATATGTTGAATACAATACTTTAACCTCTTCAAAGCCGAGGACCGCTGCAATTACCTGGTCGTCTACAAGTGCTGGGTTTGGTGTTGATCCTGAACCAACAACTCGATCTAAGAACTGTGGATGATTCTTGATTGCTTTAAATGTCTTATATCCTAAGCATAATTTGTTTGGTAATCTACGTCCGTTTAAAAGCATTTCCTGTTTCATATCGTCAAACGCACCTACGATATCAGCATTGGCATCGTCGAAACGCACGAACTGTTTAGATGTTGAAGCTGTTGTTTCTCCTGTCTTAACATTTCCCCATGCATTAGCATTGAAAAACTTGTTTGCAAAGATCATATCAAGATGTAAATTCATCTGCTCCGAAATCTGTCTTACCTTTGCACGTCTTGGATCAATCGTTGCTGGTGCTCCTGTTCTCTGATAATCCAGAGATGTGATGTTATCTACACCGACAATAACCTGATCTACCTCGCATTTGTAAGTACCATCTGAGTGAGAAAATACAGCTGGATCTACTTTGCCGTATTTAGGCTTTCTTCTTACCTGATCTTTTGCAATCTCTTCTTTGTTGAAAATGTAGTAATTTCCTGTACTTGCCTGTACTGGAAGGATTGGAAAGATACTTGGTGCAACGTTCATTCCCGGTGCCTGAAAATAGCTCATTGCCATGTTAGTTAAGTAATAATTAGGTTTCCAGCCTTTCGCAATATCAACTGCGATTGCTGCTGCGTTATTATGTCCTGTGCTCATTTATTCTATTCCTCCTTTATTTACGCTTCGTATCCAGCATGGATGATCGCAACTCTTACGATATCTCCTTTTGCTGTTGCCGGTGCAAGTGCCATAGCTAAAATGTACTGCCCTGTGGTTGCCTTCTGACAAAATCCCTCTGCATCTACAGCAAGGAAATCTCCAGAATCAAACGCTGCACCAGCGGTCCACATGCCCTGATTTCTGATCTGAACAGTAATATCATCTCCTTTGGCTACTGTCTCATCTTCAAGGACCACAATTCCTGTTGCTTTCTTTCCAGCTTCAGGAAGTTTCGCTCCATCTTTTGTTAATACGACTGCCGCAGCTGTTTTAAGTGCTTCTCCAGCTGTCGCAACGATCACTGGGCTATCATTGATCGGATTGTATTCATATGTTCTGTTTGCCATCTTCTCTGTACCTCCTTTCCTATTTGTCGAACATTGCTCTTAATTCAGGATCATTCTGCATGACGATATCCTGTGCCTGTGCATCCGTTAAGTTCGGCATAGATTTCTTGATCTCTGCTACCTTTGCATTCATCTTTGTAGCACCTTCTGTATCGTTGTTTCCTGTGTGAGCTCCACCAGACTTACCAATTTCCTCAAATAGACCTGATTTCTGAATTACTGCAAGATTGTTATCCATTGATGCAATGAAGTTGTTGTACGCTTCATCGGATGTTGCTTTCATGGATTTCAGAACTGGCACTAAGTCCTCTGCTTTTGTTCCTAAGAGTTCATACTTCTTAGCAACTTCTTCTAAGGACTTCTGTTCTGCTTCTTCTGCTCTCTTCTGGATTGGTTCCATGATCTTCTTCATCATAGAAGTGAAGTCCTTTGTAACACCTTCCATTGCTTTATTCACTGCTTCCTGAACCTGTCCATCAATATCAGCTCTTTTTGCAGTATCCTCTTTTTTTGCATTTGCATCATCCTGTAATGCTTTTAATGCTTCTTTCTTTTCTTCCTCTGTCATGTTTGAAATATCAAATGCCATTTCATTCTCCTTTTCTTTTTTTTCTTTGTTAATAGTTTCTGGATCACAAGATTTTTCAATGACTTCTTGCATTTTTGCGATTTCAAAATCATCCGCAACAACAGTATCTTCTTTGTCTGTTGCTGCACGTTCTAATTTGATCCAAGACTTGGATGCATCATCCGAAAATGCCTTAAACTGATCAATGCTCTGTGCGATTGCTGCCTGTTTATCCTCACACTCTTTATCGAGTAAGATTGACACAATCGACTGCTCCAGAGAGTTGCAGGCATTCCAGATCTGGTCCCTCACGTCGTAGATCTTCTTTTCATTCATTACATCATCAAATGATGTTGCTTCATCTTCCATGGACTTTCTGACATCTTCTGAATTTACTCCTAAGCTGTCACAAAACGCATTAAAGAATCGCTTGAAAAAGTTTCCCTTCGGTTCTTCTGCACCTCCTCTCTTTTTAATCAGGATATTTGCTTTCTGATCTGCTCCGATGTCTACTGCATCGATCTTTTTTACTTCCAGATCTTCCAGCTTTGTCTTTCCTTTTGTTTTCATGTTTCCTCCTTTCTAACGACACTTTTTCGAGTTTCAACACGATTATTCGAGTTTCAAAAACGCAAAGTGCATTTTCAAACACAAAAAATAGACCAATTTGCATTTTTGGTCTATTAATTGAACTATTTAGCTATTTTTTTGAACTAAATTTTAGATTTAGCTTAATTTTTAACTAATTTAAGACTAAATTTCAGATTTTACTTCTTCAATGATCTTCTGAATCTTTCTTTTATAGTTCTTGTTCCCTGTCAGCCTTATGTGGCTTTCCAAGGTCCTTAAATTTCTTGACGTTGGAACTCTTCTACGTTCCACGTTCTTCTTGATTGCGATCGCAACTCTTTTATTCCTACAGTGCGTATGATGCAATTCAAAGCAATCAGGATTGTACACGATCCATTCATCCTGTCGGTGTGATTTCTTAATCTTAAGAATGCGATCATCTCCTAGTTAATTCCTTGCCACGCCTGTTGCAGCAAAAATCCTAACAGTTCCCAGATCTTGTTTTTGATCATTCCCATGCAAATATCTTTGCCGATCTTTTCATCGTAATTCTTTGGATCAACACACGAAGATGATTCTACAATATCAAACCCATTTCTAAGTACACAACGAACAACTGTTGTTGTCTCTCCCATCGTGATTGTCTCCGTAGATGCAATAAAATCATCGACCATTTCTGGTCCGATACTTACTCCAGATGGAAGATTTTTATTATCATCCACTTTCATATATGCTTTCTCAAAAACATCTTTCGGAGACCATGATTCGTACCCATCTGGGTATACAACCTTGTATCCTGTGATTTCCTTTGTGATCGGATTTCTTTCTGGTTCTGCCTGAATCAATTTTGCACCGATATATTTGTCCATCATTCTTCCTCCTCGACTTCAATACGTTTCGCTTTGCCCTCAATACTGAACATCGTATAAGTTCCGTCTTTGATCTTTGCCCATACTTCATCGTCTGTGATATGGAATCCAACCCACCAGCCTTCAGGCAACGTACCTTCCTCTATACCGAGAGTTTTCATCTTTTCCTTAGTGAATATAATACTCTCGATTAAAACGCCTGCACCGCCTCGCTCGTGCATCTCTCCGGCTTCACGATAGAACTCTACATAGGTATATGCTGTCTGTTCTAATTCCTCCGGATCAATTAAATCGTTCTGGCGATCAACCAGCTGATTTCCATTCTCATCGACTGCAATCTTAGCCCATCCAAAGACGTACTGCTTTTCTTCGTCCTTCTTAGTAATATCTACTCGATTCAAGGACTTTCGTATACTGTCCTGTGTCTGTGCTGGGGATCGTATATAATCGTTAAAATATCTCATGCTTCCTCCTTCTTATACAGCCGATCAAAGTCATTCTTACGAACTACATTCAACCGACCGACTGAATCTTTTACAACATAGTCTCCTATTCTTGCAACAAGTCTACTGCCTTTATATCTCCGTGCATTAAAATAGATCGTACATCCAATAACGGAGATTGCTCCGTCACGCTGTGCACGATCTATCATAATTTCTTCGGTATTCATTTTCTTTGCAAACCATTCAGGAGCGATCATCTCAATATCAGGTGTGATCTCTACCGCCTGAACTGTCTGCTCTATTGCTTTATAAATCATAACTTTTCTTTCGTTTTCTCCATCCAATCGGATAGCCAGCTTTTTCCCATTCTTCGAATGTAACCTCTTTTGGCATTATTCCAAATGTTTGCATTTCCTCAAAAGAAGCATGTTTGCATGCTAGTATTCTCTCTTTGGTAGGCTCTCTTAAAAATTCGTCTCGCTCTTCCTGTGTCATATTTGCTTTTTGCTCTTCTGTGAAATGAACTTCTGCATATAGAACACGAAGCAAAAAACATTCATTCGGTGGCACTTCATCAGCTCTCCTTATCTGTTCATCTTCTGGCAATAACAACCATTCTTTAGCAGTTAAACTCATTTTATGTTAGCCTCCTCCAGCAATATAAACCATTGCTTTGTATCTTCTCTAAACTCTTTATTGATAACCTGAAATTCAGAACCTCTTTCGTATAAAACTTCATGCTCGTTCTTTCCATAATTTAAAAGATTTCTTCCGTTT
>ERZ1026860.791-NODE-791-length-18458-cov-3.722654_pt1 | contig 18458 bp, 21 predicted proteins | sample MGYA00380160_ERZ1026860 | MGnify/ENA primary metagenome ERZ1026860 (study PRJEB33269, sample SAMEA4719796) | human gut metagenome | biome: human-associated habitat; feature: organic feature; material: feces | place: Cameroon | collected 2013-10 ... | reverse complement strand
GCGGGAGTGATGCCCGCTTTGATTTGGAACTGCAAATAGTTTTCAAAGCATGTTCTTGTCGCGGGATCGGCTTCGCACAGCATAATTTGGGAATCCAAGTTATTGTCGAACAGGTTGTACAAACTGTTGTACATGAATTCGCGCGTCATATTCGTTCTGGCGGGCGCGCATTGAGCCGAACGGCAAATAATGACCGAAGACGGCGCTTTCGGTGTAATAATCGTCGTTTGTTCAAACGGCGAAGGATAAAACGAACCACAGGACGCCGTAACGCCCGCGATTGTCGCCGTCAATAACGTTTTTTTCAATAAATCCGATGATTTGGACACCTTGGGAACTCCCGCGAAAGTTTATATTTTTACTTTACCATATCAGCGAATTCTTACGAAAAGATAAAAAAAACAGGGGCGGCGGAGTTTTTTCCGTGATAGGATAAGCGAAAAAGGATTTGAGATGAAAAAGTATTTTTCTTGGGCTGTTTTGGCGGCGGCTGTTGTTTGGTGTTCCGCCGCGGTTGCGCGGTACGCCGTCAATGTGGCTTATTGGGACGAAATCCCCTTTTACGCCGCGTTGAAACAGGGGCAAAGCGCGGGCTTTTACTGGCAGACTTACAACGAACACCGCATTGTGTTTACCAAAATTTTGATGAGCTTCGGCAGTCCTTTGGTGTGGATTTACACGTCGTACGTTTTGTATCTGCTGACGGTTCTCCAGTTGTGGCGGGTGGTGCGAAAAGCCGCGGGGGACAAGTGGTTTTTGCCTGTGCTGTTTTTACCGCTTTTTTCCGATATGAACGCCGTCAATTTGCTGTGGGGCTTCGCGTCGCAAACGCATTTGATGATTTTGTTCGCTCTGCTGGCGGTTGAATTCTTTTTTTTGCGTCCCGAAAATACGAAAAACAGACTGGCGGGATTGTTGTTTTTGCTGCTGTCATGTCTGTCGATGAACATCGTGTTCGCCGTCGGAGTGATGACCGCCGCGCTGATAACCGAAAGAACGCCGAAAAAGCGGGCTTTTTTTTGTTTTGCGGCGGTTCTTGTCGTCTTTTTCATTGATTACAATCCGACGGTTGAACGGACGAAGACTTCTGTCTTTTCACCCGAATACGGATATTATCTGACCAATGTGTTTTCGGCGTATTTTACGGGCTTCGACCGTTTTTCGATTGTGCATGCCGTTTTGTTCTGCGCGCTGTTTTTGCCGATTGTCGTGCTGTTTTGCAAAAATTTCGATATGGATGACAGAAGCAAAATGGCTTTGTACGCCGTTGCGTTCGGTTCTTTGTTCGCCGCGGCGGGAATTGCCCTCAGCCGATTCGGCGACCCGCTGATGCACCGTCACGCCGAAAGCATCATGATTTGCATTCCTGCCGTGATGATGTTGCTTTATCCGATGAAAAAAGCGTTTTTGGCGGCGGCGGCAATCGTTGCTTTGGGGTACAGCGCGCATTTCGGCACGGCAAGCTTTGACAAAATCAAGTCCGACCGATTGCAGGGCGTCGCTTGTATCGAAGCGTTCAAAGCGGGACAAAACGGCGGCGATTGTCCGACGCTTTATCCTTACAATATGGCAAAATTCGTTTTTTAACCCAGTAGCCGCCAGTAAACATCCGTGTTGAACAAAGCGGGGTTGTTGCGGGCGTAATCCGCGGCTGTGGCGTTATATTTGTCGGCTTGTTTCGGGTCAAGCCCCTGTTCCAGCAAAAAGCCCGCAACGGCGGGATTGTCGTTGCTTGACGCGGCGGCAATCAGCAAAGTTTTGCCGTCTTCCATGGTCTCAAACGGATTTGCGCCGTGTTTGAACAACGCTTCCAGTACCAGCGGATTAGGATTTTTTGCAGCCGCCCACATGGCGGGCGACGCGTTCAGCACGTTATCCGAAACGGCAAGGCTTGCCCCGCCTTTCAGCAGGGATTCCGTTACAAGTGCGTTGATGTTTTCGACGACTGCCAGCATCAAAGGCGTTGTTCCGCGTTTATCCGCGGCGTTTGCGTCCGCGCCGTAGCGCAGCAGGATGTCGATAACCGATGCGTCGCGCGCGCTTTGGGCGGCGAACATCAAAGCCGTCCGTCCGTCCAGCGTTTTCATCGAAACGTCCGCGCCGCCCGTTAAAAGGGCTTCCGTCACCGCGGGGTTCGGATTTTTCCCCGCCGCCAGCATCAAAGGCGTAAAGCCGTTGACCGTTGCGCGGTTGACTTTCGCCCCCATGGTCAGCAAAACGGAAATCATATGCGGGTTTCGATTTTCTTTCGCTGCCATCATCAAAGGCGTTGCGCCGAATTTTTCTTCGCGCTGGCGAATATCCGCTCCGCTGTCAATCAGCAAAGCCGCAACGGCGGGATTGGGATTGCTTTTCGTTGCCCACAGCAAAGCCGTCAGCCCGTCTTTGTCGCGTGCGTCGATGTCGGCGCCTTGGGAGAGCAGAGTTTCGACAATCGCGGGTTCGGGATTCAGCGAAGCGGCAAACATCAGCGGCGTTATTCCTTTTTTGTCGCGCGCGTCGATGTCAGCGCCTTGGGACAGCAGGAAACGGACAAGGGCGGCGTTTTGAGCTTTGGCGGCGGCAAAAAACAGCGCGGTCATGCCGCTGCTTTGCGGCGTGTCGATTTCGCGCCCGCTTGGATTAAAGCGTCAAAAGCCGACAAATCCGCCCCCAGCATCGCGGCGAACATCAACGGCGTTGTTCCCGATTTGTCGCAAACGTTCGGATCGCCGCCGTCCGCCAACGCCGCTTTGATTTGGTTTGCGTCGCCTGTTTGAGCCGCTTTCAAAACATCCGCCATAGCCGTTCCTTTCCGTTAAAGTCCGCGGTAAAAGCAAGAGCGGTTGCCCGTGTGGCACGCCGCGCCCGTTTGGTCAATCAATGCCAGCAGAGTGTCGCCGTCGCAGTCAATCCGCAATTCTTTCAACGCTTGGATGTGTCCCGACGTTTCGCCTTTGCGCCACAAGGTTTGACGCGATCTTGAAAAATAGCACATTCGTTTTGTGCAAATCGTTTCTTTCAGCGCGGTTTCGTTCATCCACGCCATCATCAGCACTTCGCGCGTGTCGAATTGCTGAGCGATGACGGGAACCAATCCCGCGTCGTTGTAGCGCACCAAGCTTAAAAAAGCATCGGAATCGATTTTCTGCATTCTTTTTTACCTTTGAAAGTGTTAAAAGAGGATACAAACGGTTTCACAAAAAATAAAGGGTTATTTTAAATGGCGGAAACTTTGCAGGATTTGCGGCGGGAAATCGATGAAACGGATGACGCTTTGCACGCTTTGATTATGCGCCGCGCCGAATTGGCGGAACGCGTCGGTCGGGTCAAGGCGGAGTCGGGCGAAAAACAAGTCTTTCGTCCCGTGCGCGAAACCCAAATCCTGCGCAGACTGCTGGGAAAACACAAAGGGAAATTAAGCAAAGCCGTCATCATCCGTTTGTGGCGCGAACTGATAAGCGCGTGCACGAACTTGCAGTCGCCGATGACGGCGGCGGTCTTTATGCCCGAACGCGGCATGGGGAATTTGGAACTGACGCGCGCCTATTTCGGGTCGTTCACGACTTTGCTGCCGTGCAAATCCGTCAATCTGGTGCTGAAAGAATTAACGCAGGGCGAAGCCGATTTTGCCGTTTTGTCCCTGCAGGACGATCAAAGCTGCTGGTGGTATGCTTTGGCGCAGGAACGCCGCCGCGCGGTCGCCGTGTTCGCCAAGCTGCCGATTACGGGGACGACGGACGACGGGCGCGTGGTGTTTGCTTTGGGCAAAGTGCCGTTTGAATCGTCGGGGGACGATCGCACTTTGCTGGTTGTCGAAACGGACGGCAGCATCAGCCTCGGCACGCTGGATCTGGTGTTGAAAGCGGGCGGTATCGCCACCAACGCGATTTACGATTCGTTTGCGCCCGACATGACCCGCAAAGCCTATTTGTTCGAAGTCGATGGCTTTATGGAATCCGACGATGCCCGCTTGACCGCCGTTGTTGAAAAAGAGGACGGAAAAATCACGATGACGCGTGTTATCGGCGGTTTTCCGACTCCGTTTGTGTAAAGGATGAAAAAGATGTCAAAGTTACCCGTACCCGCTCATCACAGCATTATGACTTTAGCCCCTTATGTCGGCGGCGCGTCGACTGTCAAAGGCAAGGCGAAAGTCGTTAAATTGTCGTCAAATGAAGGTGCTTTCGGCACGAATCCGACGGTTGTCAAGGCTGTTTGCGACGGGGCGGAATCCTTGTTCCGCTATCCCGACGGGGGCAGTGTCGAATTGCGCCAAGCGATTGGCGCGGCGCACGGTTTGGACGCGGCGAGGATTGTGTGCGGTTCGGGTTCGGACGAGCTTATCGGTTTGCTGTGCCATGCGTATTTGAACGCGGGCGACAAAATCGTCATCACGCAGTACGCGTTTTTGATGTATCGCCTGTACGCCGTCGGATGCGGAGCGGACGCGATTACCGTTCCCGAAAAAGATTTCAAAGTCGATGTTGACGCGGTGATTAAAGCGGTTACGCCCGAAACGAAAATCGTGTTTGTCGCCAATCCCGGCAATCCGACGGGAACATACTTGACGCGCGCGGAAATGCGCAAGCTGTGCCGCGGCGTGCCGTCAAGCGTGATGATTGTTCTGGATTCGGCTTATGCCGAATTCGTGGGGCGCGAAGATTACACGGCGGGGCAAGACTTGGTCGACGAATTTCCGAATGTCGTGATGTTGCGCACGTTTTCCAAGATTTACGCGCTGGGCGGCATCCGTTTGGGCTGGTCGTACGCGTCACAGGAAATCACCGATGTTTTGAACCGTGTGCGCGGACCGTTCAATGTGAATAAAGCCGCCCAAATCGCGGGCGTTGCGGCGGTCAAAGACACGGCATTCGTCAAAAAATGCTTTGACCACAACGCGAAATGGCTGGCGCGTCTGCCGCAAGAGTTTGAAAAGCTGGGCTTGACGATGACTCCGTCGGTTGCGAACTTTGTTCTGGTGCATTTTCCGCACACGGGCAAAACGGCGGAAAACGCGGACAAATACCTGCAGGAAAACGGCGTTATCGTGCGCAAAGTCGCGTCTTACGGTTTGCCCGACGCTTTGCGAATCACCATCGGCACGGACGAGGACATGGAACTGCTGTTGAAGCTGTTGCGCGCCTATATGACCGATTAAGGCGTTTCATAGTCGGGATAGCGGTACAGTTTTCCTTCAAAGTTTCTGAGCAATAAAAAGTCGCCGTCGCGTCCCTGAACGTGGTCGGGCGTCAGGACGATTTTACCGCCGCCCCCCGGAATGTCGATGGCGTACGTCGGCACGGCGTATCCCGACGTGTGTCCGCGCAAAGCGTCAATGATTTCCAGTCCTTTTTTGACGGGGACGCGGAAGTGCATCGATCCTTTGACGGGGTCGCATTGGAACAGGTAGTAGGGGCGGACGCGAACTTTCAAAAGCTTGTGCATCAGGGATTTCAGCGTGTCGGTGTTGTCGTTCACGCCGCGCAGCAGCACGGTTTGAGACCCCGTCGGAATGCCCGCATCGGCGATTTTGTTGCACGCTTCGTTTGTTTCGGGCGTCATTTCGTCGGGATGCGTAAAGTGCAGGCTGAAAAATACGGGGTGGTATTTCTTAATCGTGTTCAGCAAAGCTTTCGTAAAGCGCATAGGCAGGACGGCGGGTGTTTTCGATCCGATTCGAATCATTTCGACACCGGGAATTGCGCGCAGATTCGACAGCAGGTAATCCAGCGCCGAATCGGGCATGGTCAGCGGATCGCCGCCCGAAATCAGCACGTCGCGGACTTCGGGATGGGTGCGGATATAAGAAAACGCCTGTTCCCACATTGCTTTTCTGACGGGGGACAGACCGTTTTTTTCCTTCAGCCGCCCGACCAGACGCGACCGCGTGCAATAGCGGCAGTAATTGGAGCAAAATTCGGTCGTCAAAAACAAAACGCGATCGGGATAGCGGTGAACCAGTCCCGGCGCGACCATGCACGGTTCTTCGCCCAAAGGATCGTCGTTTTCGCCCGCGGATTCCGTCATTTCCGCACAAGACGGCAATACGGTGCGGCGCACGGCGGGCGACCGCGCCGCCACAGACGCGTAATAAGGCGTGACCGCCACGGGAAACGCGTTGTTCATGGCTTGCTTTTCTTCGTCCGTCAAAGTCAAAAAACGTGAAAAATCTTCCGTTTTTGTCAAGCGGTGCTTTAACTGCCAGCGCCAGTCGAACCAGTCGGAATCGGAAACTTCGGGATAAAATTCGCGTTTGAAAACAAGACTTTCGATTGACATGAAAACGTCCTTTGGTGTTTAATAAAAAGTTAAGGAATATTATCCGAATTGAACGGAAAAGAAATGAAAAAAATTATTTTTTTTATAACGGCTTTGGTCTTGGCGGGAACGGCGCGCGCCGTCGATGTCAAAAACACGGACGCGGAACGTTACGAGCTGCTGGTCAAAACGGCAAACGGCAAGTTTAAAACAAATCTGGAACCGAACGGCTATATCGCGGGGCTGTGTTCCGACTGCACTGTCGAAGTCGTCGGATACAGCTTGATTGACGTTGAAAAAGAAAAGCTGATTGCGGTCGATAACGGCATTGTAAGGGTTGAAAAATAAATGATTGAAAACGCACGGTTGCGCAAAGCGGCGTTGTTTTGTTTGTTTTTGCTGGCGGGCGGGGTGTTGTCCGCGTGTATGAAATTCGAACTGCAATACGATTTTTTGCAGTATCATTATTATAACGGCTTTGCGTTTTGGAATAACCGTTTGGGTGTGGATATCGCGCCCGCGTTCATTCCGACGTTTTACAATCCGCTGTTGGACGCGGTAATGTACGCGTTGATGAGCGTTTTAAAGCAGCATGTAACGATATATTGTTTTATCCAAGGGCTGTGGTTCGGCGCGCTGATGTATCTTGCGTTTAAAATTTCCGCCCTTTATTTCGATTTGACCACCCGATCGGGAAAAGTGTTTGCGGGCATTTCTTTGCTGATTTGCGCGACGGGAACGGCGACGTGGTTTCAGATGGGGACGGCGACGCATGAAACAGAGCTTGCCGTTTTGACGGTCGGCGCTTTTTATCTGCTGTTAAGGGATAAAAAGCATTTTTTTGCCGCGGGATTGCTGTTGGGCATGGCGGCGGGATTCAAGCTGACCGCCGCGATTTATTGCATATCGACGGGATTGACGCTGATTTTGTTTTACAAAACGCTGGACAAGCCGCTGAAAAGCATTTCCGTTTTTGCGTTGGGCGGGTTAATCGGATTTTTGATTGTCGACGGTTTTTGGATGATTAAGCTGTGGAATCTGTACGGCAATCCGTTTTTTCCGTTCTGGAACGGCATCTTCAAATCGCCGTATTTTCCCGAACACAATTATATCGACCCGCTGCATTTGAACGGAAAAACGTTTTGGGACAGATTGTTCGCGCCGTTTTTGATGGCGTATCAGAATGGTTTTTCCGTGAATATGCAATCTTTTGATCCGCGATTTGCGGTGGCGGTTGTGGTTGGCGCGCTTTCCTTTGTTGTGTATCGGAAGCATATCAACAAAAAAGTGCTGTTTGCCGGAATATACGCACTTGTCTGCTTTATTGTGTGGGAAATTCTTTCTTTTAACGCACGTTTTTTGATACCTGCCGAAATTGTTGTCGGAATTTTATTGACGTACGCGTTGTATGTTTTTTGGAAAAAGCATCCTGAATTGAATGTAAAAACGGCGTTTTTTTATGCGCTGGCGGCGATTGTGCTGTATGCTTTTCTGGCAGTGCCGTTTATAACGGAACCGTGGGGAAAACGAAAGAATTTGGATGTCATCGGTGAAAAAATCATTCTGCCGCCGGATTCTGTTTTGTTGCTGAAAGGCGAATTTTCACAGTTTGTTGCCGCGGATATTCTGAAAGACAATCCGTCAGTGCGGGCGATTGCGTACGGGTTGCATGAGGTTATTACCGATTGGAATGTAAACCGCTATGGGAAAATGGAGAAATTGGCGACGAATGTGATGCGGGGCAAGAAAAAATATATTCTGATGGATAAGCTTTTATGGCTGGGCAATGATGATGTAACGTTTGAAGCGTATTCGTGGAACTGTCGCTACATGAAAGTTGGCGACATCGGATTGTACGACGGCAAACGTTTTTATTTCTTTTGCGACAAAGATAACGAACAATGACTCGAGGAGAGAGAGTATGATGAACAATCCGATAGAACAAAGCGGGCGTTCGATTATCGAAATGCTGGGTGTTCTGGCAATTATCGGCGTTTTGACGGTGGGCGGCATTGCGGGTTTTTCAAGCGCGATGTCAAAATATAAAATCACCCGCATCACCGACGAGGTGCAGCGCATGGTCACCAACATCCGTTCGGTTTACGCGGGAAAACGGTCGTATGCGGGATTGGACAACAAAACCGCGTATACGCTGGGGATTTTGAACAACGAACAATGCGCCGATGAAAACTGTGCCGCCGCGACCAACGCTTTCAGCGGGTCGATTTTGCTGGGTTTGCCCAACAATGCGCATTATTTTTCGATTACCTATAACGGTTTGACGCGCGACGCCTGCACCCGTTTGGCAATGAACAACTGGGGCGACGCGACGTCGGGGCTGGTTGCTGTGGTGGTCAAAGGATCGGAGCAGGGCAATCAAAACAGCATGGCTTATTCATCCGACGGGCTGAACGTGTTTACGACGGACAAACACGGCGATTTGCCGATTCCGTTGGCAAAAGCGGTCGAAGCATGCCGGAATTTGACCGCGACGGGTGAAATCGACGGATTGGCGTCGATTACATGGGTGTATCGCTGATTCAAGCTTTGAAATATGACTTTCGGCATAGATGTATATGCCCGAAAGCCTAAGGATTATGCGGTTTTCCAGTCTTGTTGAATTCTGCCTTTTTTGAAAAACTGTAAGTATGAAAACAGTTTTTAACAAAGGGAGGTCATCATGACTTTTAAAGGAACAAACGAATCCGGGCGTTCAATGATTGAAATGTTGGGCGTTCTGGCGATTATCGGTGTTTTGTCGGTCGGCGGTATCGCAGGGTATTCGCAGGCGATGTCCAAATTCAAAGTGTCCAAAACAACCGACCAGGTGCAAACGATGGTGACGAACATTCGTACATTGTTTACAGGTCAGCGCACCTATGACGGTTTGGATGAAACAACCGGTTATACGATGGGCGTTTTGACGGATGAAACGTGGGACGGAACCAATGCATCCAACGCGTACGGCGGTTCGATTTTGTTTGGCACGCCGAACAATAAAAAATACTTTTCGATTACTTACAACGGCTTGTCGCAAGACGCCTGTGTTCGTATCGCGATGGCTGACTGGGGTGATTCGTCTTCGGGTTTGATCGGTTTGGTTGTAAGCGGTACTGAACAATCCAAACAGGCTGACGCTACAACATCTTGGACTGCGGCTGCCGGAACGGGGTCGGGTACGTTTTTGACGTCGTCCAGAACGGAAACCACTGGCGTTCCCGTTGTTCTGACCAGTGCGGTTAATGCATGCAAGGCAGATACCAACAACACGGCGTCCGTTACTTGGATTTACCGTTAACGGGTTGATTGCTTAAAACGGAAAAGGGGCGGTTTCGCCCCTTTTTTGTTGCGCATTGTTTGCTTGTGTCGTACAACGGTCCGTAAACCTTAAGGAGCGGAAAATGAATAAATTTCTGTCTGTTTTGACGGGCGTGTTGTTTTTGTGCGCAAACGCCTGTGCGAACGATTTCGGATTGGCGGGCAAAAGAATCGGCGTTCAGCTGGGAACGACGGGCGATTCGCTGGCTTCGTCCGTTCCCGATGCGACGGTCGAACGCTATAACAAAGGGGGCGATGCAATACAATCCCTGCTGGCGGGCAAAATCGACGCCGTTTTAATCGACGAACAGCCCGCGCTGGCTTTTGTGCGGGGCAATCGCAAATTGACGATTCCCGACGGCGCGTTCGACGAAGAAAGCTACGCCATGGCTGTTTCCAAAAAAAATCCCGATTTGAAAGCCGATGTCAATCGCGTGCTTGCCGAACTGAAAAACGACGGAACGATCAGCCGCGTGCTGAACAACTATATCGGCGACGACAAAGGCGGATTTCCGCCCCCGCCCCCTCAAAGCGATTGTCCGAACGGTTTGCTGAAAATCGGCACGAATGCGACTTTCCCGCCTTACGAGTTTTATGAAAAGGGCGATATTGTCGGAATCGATGTCGATTTGACGAAAATCATTGCGCAGCGGCTGGGCAAATGCGCCGTTGTCGAAGATATGGAATTCGACGCCATTATTCCCGCGATTCAAACGGGAAAAATCGATATCGGCGCGGCGGGAATGACCGTAACGCCCGAACGGCTGAAAAGTATTGATTTTACGGATACTTACACAACCGCAAAGCAGGTCGTCGTCAAACTGTCGGACGCCGGCGGTAACGCCGAAGTCCGTTTGGCGCAGAAATTCAAAAGCGTGTTTGTCGAAGACGCGCGCTGGAAATATCTGCTGTCGGGGTTGGGCAATACGCTGATTGTGACTTTGTTCGCCGCGGTTATCGGCGTCGTGTTGGGGGCTTTTATCGGCATTGTCCGCGTTTTTCACGATAAAAACGGCGGCTTTCCCGTTTTGAACGCGGTTTGCCGCGTCTATGTAACCGCGGTGCGCGGCACGCCTGCCGTGATTCAGCTGCTGATTATGTACTACGTCGTTTTCGCCGCCGCGGATGTCGGTAAAATTCTTGTGGCTTCCGTGGCGTTCGGGCTGAATTCGGCGGCGTATGTGGCGGAAATCGTGCGTTCGGGCATTTTGTCCGTCGACGCGGGGCAAACCGAAGCGGGGCGGTCGCTGGGGCTGAACTTTCCCCAAACCATGCGCTTTATCGTTCTGCCGCAAGCGTTTAAAAACGTTTTGCCCGCTTTGGCAAACGAAGCGATTTCTTTGCTGAAAGAAACGTCCGTCTGCGGCTATATCGGATTGATGGATTTAACCCGCGGCGGCGATGTGATCCGCAGTATCACTTATGACGCTTTTATGCCTTTGGCGGCGGTGGCGCTGATTTACTTGGCGCTGGTGGTCGGGCTGACGGCGTGTGTCAACAAACTGGAAAAAAGGCTGAAAAGAAATGAACGCTGAACGCAAAACTTTGATTGATGTGCAAAACGTCGGAAAATCTTTCGCCGGTACCGTTGTTTTAAAAGATGTGTCCGCTCGGGTGCGCCAAGGCGACGTCGTCGCGATTATCGGACCTTCGGGATGCGGGAAATCGACTTTTCTGCGGATGCTGAACGGGCTGGAAACGCCCGATTGCGGCAAAATCCTGCTGGACGGCGCGGATATCACCGATAAAAAAACGGATATCAACCGCGTGCGCCGCAAAGTCGGAATGGTGTTCCAGCAATTCAACCTGTTCGGTCACAAAACCGTGCGCGAAAATATTACGCTTGTTCCCGTCAAATTGGGCGTTTTAACCCAAACACAAGCGGATGAACGCGCTGACGAACTGCTGTCCGCCGTGGGGCTGCCCGATAAAGCCGACGCGTATCCGTCCATGCTGTCGGGCGGGCAAAAGCAGCGGATAGCCATTGCGCGCGCTTTGGCGATGTCGCCCGATGTGATGCTGTTCGACGAACCGACTTCCGCCCTTGATCCCGAAATGGTGGGCGAAGTGCTGGAATTGGTGCGCCGTCTGGCGGACAAGGGCATGACCATGCTGTTCGTTACCCATGAAATGGGCTTTGCCCGCGAAGTCGCCAACCGCGTAATGTTCTTTGACAATCACGGCATTGCCGAAGAAAATACACCGCAGGAGATTTTCGCTAATCCGCAAAGCCCGCGGCTGAAGGATTTTTTGGCGCGGGTGCGAAACGGTTTTTGACCGCGTTTTCGCTGTTGCATCGGGGAAGTGTTATCGCCGTTTTGCAGTTTTGCGCCGACAAAAAACTGTTTTATCCGCGGGGAAAATAAGTGCTTGCGTAAACGAAACGGATGTGGCATAGTTCAGCTTCCGTTTACTCCTTGCCGATGAACGGAATCGGCTATGTCCCTTGCGGCGGAATTCACGGTGAATGTCGTCGGACAAAGGGAATGAGAGAAGCCAAAAGGAGATTTTTTATGGCTTTATACGAAAACGTGTTTATCGCACGTCAGGATATTGCCGCTTCGCAGGTTGATGCGTTGATCGAACGCTTTGAAGGCGTCATCACCGCCAACGGCGGCAAAGTTACGAAAAAAGAAAACTGGGGCTTGCGCGCCTTGGCTTACCGCATGAACAAAAACCGCAAAGGTTATTATGTTCTGTTTAACATCGACGCTCCGGCGAAAGCTTTGATTGAACTGGAACGCCAAATGCGCTTTGACGAAGACGTGATTCGTTACCTGTCCGTCCGCGTTGACGAATTGGAAGAAGGCCCGTCCGCCATGTTGTCCAACAAGGGCAAAGAAATCAAAGGCCGCGGCAAAAAATTCGATGTTGAAGATGAAAGCGAGGAATTCTAATGGCAGCTACAGCTCGTCGTCCGTTCTTCCGCCGTCGTAAAGCTTGCCCGTTTGCGGCAGCCGACGCTCCGAAGATTGACTATAAAGATATCAAATTGTTGCAGCGTTTCATTTCCGAACGCGGCAAAATCGTTCCCAGCCGCATCACCGCCGTTTCCGCCAAGAAACAGCGCGAATTGGCAAAAGCGATTAAACGCGCCCGCTTCTTGGGCTTGTTGCCTTACGTTATGGACTAAGGGGAGAGCTTGAAATGGAAGTTATCTTACTCGAACGTATCGAACGTCTGGGACAAATGGGCGATATCGTCAAAGTGAAACCGGGTTATGCCCGCAACTATTTGTTGCCTCAAGCTAAAGCTTTGCGTTCCAGCAAAGAAAATCTGGCTTTGTTCGAATCCCGCAAGGTTCAGCTGGAAGCCGCCAACCTGAAACGCAAACAGGAAGCCGAACAGGTCGCCGAAAAGATGAACGGCTTGAAAGTCGTCATCATCCGTCAGGCTGCCGAAACCGGACAGCTGTACGGTTCCGTTACGGGTCGCGATGTCCGCGACGCCGTCCGCGAAGCCGGCTTTACCATTGAACGCCGTCAGGTCATTCTGGACCAGCCGTTCAAAGAAATCGGCGATTACAAAGTCCGCATTATTCTGCATCCCGACGTTGACCAGACGATTTCCGTCGCGGTCGCCCGCTCTGCGGAAGAAGCCGAACGCAACGCCAAAGCCGCGGCTAAAGCCGCCGCCGAAGCGGCAGCCGCTGCCGAAGCCGCCGCCGTTGTTGCGGAAGTTGCGGCTGAAGCGTAATCGCTTCGCTGAAGCTTTAAACGGCGGGGGCGTTAAAACCTCCGCCGTTGTTTTATAACTGACAGGGATTGCCTTAATGGAAAACACGGAATTGACACGCTTGCCGCCGCAAAACGTTGAAGCGGAACAGGCTTTGCTGGGCGCGATTTTGACCAACAACCACGCTTTGGAAAAAGTCGCCGAGTTTTTGAAGCCTTTTCATTTCGCAAGCGCTGTTCACGCCGAAATCTATCAGGCGATTCTGAATTTGCACGCCCGCGGACACTCCGCCGATCCGATTACTTTGAAAGGCGTGCTGGCGGACAATCCTTTGCTGGCGGAGGTCGGCGGGATTAAGTATTTGATGGAGCTGACGTCTTCCGCCGTCGCGATTATCAATGCCGAAGACTATGCCAAACTGATTTTCGACCGCTATTTGCGCCGTCAGTTGATTGCTTTGGGGACGGATATTGTCAACGACGCGTTCAAAGTTGATATGGACAACGATGCTGAAATCCAGATGGGGCGCGCTGAAAAAAAACTGTACGAATTGGGGACGGAAGGGCAAATCGACGGCGGTCCTCAGGCGTTTTCCGACACGATGACCGAAGTCGTGCGCGAAGTCGCCGAAGCCGCCAAAAATCCCGACGGCATTTCTGGGATTTCGACGGGCTTCCGCGATATTGACAAGAAAATGGGCGGCTTGCACAATTCGGATTTGCTGATTGTCGCGGGACGTCCCGGCATGGGAAAGACGGCGTTTGCCACCTGTTTGGCGTTCAATTCGGCAAGATGTTTTCTGGACGACGTTCAGCAGGGCAAGGAACGCAAAGGCGTGGCGTTCTTTTCTTTGGAAATGTCGGCGTCCCAGCTGGCGGGGCGTATTCTGTCCATGGAAACGCAAATCGCGTCCGACAAACTGCGCAACGGCAGAATTACGCAGGAAGAATTTCAACGCGTTGTCGCTTTTGCGGGCGAATTGGGCAAAGTGCCTTTGTACGTCGACGACACGCCGGGGCTGACGGTCGCCGCGATTCACAACCGTTGCCGCCGCTTGAAACGCGATGCGGCAAAGGGGCTGGGATTGGTTGTCATCGACTATTTGCAGCTGATTGACATGTCGGGAACGTCTTTTAAAAACAATATGGTGCAGGCGTTGACCGAAACGACCCGTCAACTTAAAATCATGGCAAAAGATTTGAACGTCCCCGTTATGGTTTTGTCGCAGCTGAACCGCGGCGTCGAACAGCGCGACGACAAACGCCCGCTGTTGTCCGACTTGCGCGATTCGGGGTCGATTGAACAAGACGCGGACATCGTGCTGTTCGTGTTCCGCGAACATTACTATCTGAAAAGCTCCAGCCCCGTACAGCACGCCAACGAATCCGAAGATAAATTCGCCGAACGCATCAAAAAGTGGGAGCGCGATTTGATTGACAAGGAAAAGAAAGCCGAACTGATTATCGCCAAACAGCGTCACGGATCGCTGGGGACGGTCGATTTGTCGTTTGAAGGGCAGTTCACCCGTTTCGGCGATTGGATTGATCCGAATTCGTTTCAAAATTAAGGTTCTTGACGAACTCAAGCAGGGCGGCTTTGTCGGGTGCGCCCTGTTTTTTTATCCAAAAGTCTTGCGCGGCGGTCAGCGCTTTGCCGATGAAGCGTTTGGGCAGAAACGTCAAATCTTTGCCCGAAATCGGGTAGGGCGGAACGGTGATGTTTTGCGCCGCAAGCAATCCTTTTTCGGGAAAGCGCGCGTCCAGTGCTTGTAACGCCGCGTCTTTCATCGGATTGTTTCGCAGCAGAAAAGCGGCTTCGAACGGTGTTTCGGCGGCGGGCAAAAACAGGGCAAGCCGCCGTTTTAATTCGCGCGGCAAATAACGGTAAAGCGGCGATTTTCCCAAAATGCTCCATCGCGCGGCGGGGCAATCCGTGCTTAAACGGTCGAATGTGTCCAAGTCGGCTTCGGGAAACCAGCGGGACAAAATTCCGGCTTGATTCATGGCGCGCAGGGCCATTCCCGCTTTGCGGCAGTTTAAAATTTTGCGGATTTCTTCGCAGGCGCGTTCGGGGGAAACTTTGTCCAATCCGTCGGAAAGCCGTTCGCAAACCGCCAAAACGCCTGCGTCGGCGGGATGCTTTGAAAAACGCGCCAAAAAGCGGAAATAACGCAAAATCCGCAGGTAGTCTTCGGCGATGCGGGCTTCTGGGCATCCGATGAAGCGCACGACGCCGTTTTGCAAATCGCCGATTCCGCCGAAGTAATCAAACACTCTGCCGTCGAAATCGGCGGACAAGGCGTTGATTGTAAAGTCGCGGCGCGCGGCGTCGGTTTCCCAATCCGCTGAAAAAGCGACAGTCGTCCGTCTGCCGTCGGGGGCGACGTCTTGGCGCAAAGCGGTGATTTCAACGCTTTTGAAACGGTCGTCGTCAATCAAAACGGTTTGCGTTCCGAACGCCAATCCCGTCGGAATGACGGTGTATCCTTTCAACAAAACCGCCGTTTGTTCGGGGGCAAAAGGGGTTGCCAAATCGATGTCGGCGGGCGTTTTCCCAAGCAGGCAATCGCGCACGGTTCCGCCGACAAAGCGCGCTTGCCCGTTCAGTTTTTCAAACAGGGATTTCAATGCTTTCGATTTTTGCCAGAACGGATTTTGCAGTTGCATTTCGACGTCTCCGTTTTTTAAAATAGCGGTATGATTACGTTGGAGCAATGCGAAAATACAAAACGCGACGCGAAAATCGCTTTTCAATGGCGAAACGACGCGCGCACAATCGAATCGTCCGAAGTCAGACTGCCCAAGACTTGGGATTCGTTTCAGTTGGAATTTTCCGAATGTTATTTCGACGCGCTTTGTCCCGTGTTCGTCAAGGACGGGGCGGACTTTGCGGGCTTTATCCGTTTCGACGCGGCGGGCGAGGGCGGGCTGGAAATCGTCATCAACATCGCCCCCGAATTCAGGGGGCTGGGCATAGGGACGGAAGCTTTGGGGCTGGTCAAAAACTATGCCCGCGACAACGGCTTTTCCCGCTTGATTGCCGATATCCGCGAAACGAACAAGGCATCGCTTGCCGCTTTTCGCAAAGCGGGGTACGGCGTTGAATCGCGGCGGACACAAATTATTCAAAAAACAAAAGAAAAATGCTCTATCGTTCGCGTGGTTTGTTTGTTATAATCGTCCGAAAAGACAACGGGGAAAACAATGTCGAATTTTGTTTATGTATCGCTTGCCGGCGGGTTGTTTGTCGTCAATCTGGCGGTTTTGCTGTGTCTGTATATTTTTAAGCGCAACGCGTCGTATATGAGCCTGTCTGTTGACGCTCAAAACGGCGAAGTTCCGTTTCTCAGCCTGACTCAGGGGTTGTTTTTTACGGCGGCGGCTGTTCTTTTGCCGTATTTTTCAAACGCTGTGGCTTTTTATTCCCGTTCGTTCGCCGTGGGCGCGCGCGGCGATAACGGTCGCCGAATTTTGCGCTTTTGCGGCGGCTGTGTTCGTTTTGCCGACCCCCGATTTTTTAACCCGCGCCAATATGCCTTTGCCGATTGGCAAAGCTTTGACCGCTTTGGTGTGGCTGGCGGTGTACAAAGTGAGCGGTTTTGGCGGAAAACACGACGAACTGGTTTGGGAACAAACGTTTTTTGCCGGTGTGGTTTGTTTTTGCGCCGTTTTTATTACAAGCGTTCCGTCGCGCGAAGTGTTGCAGACGGGCGGGCTGTTGCTGGCGGTTTCGCTTGCCGTTGTGCCGTTTGCGGTGCTGTACGGCGCTGATGTCGCGCCAAGCAAGCCGCTTGTCAATCTGCTGAATTTGGCGGTGACGGGAGTGGGATATTGCTGGGTGGTTCAAGGCGCGTGGGGATGCGCCGTGTTGTTGTTGTCGTATCCGCTGTTCGAACTGATTTTCTGTTTGACGCGTGCGTTCGGCAACCTGTTTCGGCGCCAAGACAGAAAACGTCTTGTTTTTGTGTGTGACGAAATGAAAGCGGTCGGAATGACCCCGTGGAAAATCGTCGATTTTGTTTTTAAGCGCAATCTGCTTTTCGGGGCGATGCTGTTGCTGACGTTGGACAGAGTGTATCTGCAAAAGCAAATGGTGCTGCTTGCCGCTTTGCTGTATGCGAAATTCGCGATAAACATCGTCAGTCCCGGCACGATGAAATCGTCGTTTCGCGGCTTGCTGAAGCAAATCGGGGTGGATGCCAAAAAAGGCTGGCGGGAAACGGGCGATTCGCTGACCGCTGTGAAGGAAAAATACAAGGATTCCGATAAAAAATGAAAACGCCCGACTTTTTAACACGCGCCCTTGCCGTCGATCTGTTGTCCGCCGTCGTGCGCAAAGGAAAAGGGCTGGAGGAAGAATTCGCCGCTTTGATGGACAGGCAGGACAAAACCGCGCCTTTGGATGTTCGGGACAGGACTTTTGTGCGTCTGCTGGCGACGACGGCTTTGCGCCGCTTGGGGCAGATTGACGATTTGCTGAGGCGTTTTTTGAGCAAGCCTTTGCCTGACAAGGCGGCGTATGTAACGGATGTTTTACGCATCGCCGCCGCACAGATTGTTTTTTTGAACACGCCGCCGCACGCCGCCGTTTCAACCGCGGTTTCTTTGGTCAAAGGCGGGCTGTTCAAAGGCTTTGCGGGGCTGGTCAACGCCGTTTTACGCAAAGTCGCGCGCGACGGGGATGAAATCGCCGCCGCCCAAAATCCCGCCGCGCTGAATGTTCCCGATTGGCTGTTCAATCAATGGAGCTCGGAATACGGCAAAGCCGCCGCCCAAAAAATCGCTTTGGCGGGACTGGAGGAGGCGCCGCTGGACTTTACGGTCAAAGGCGATGCCCCTGAATGGGCGGAAAAGCTGGAGGCGGTTGTTATGCCGACGGGGACTTTGCGGCGCGAAAAATCCGCTTCCGTTCCCGCTTTGGCGGGGTTTGAAGACGGCGCGTGGTGGGTGCAGGATTTGTCCGCCGCTTTGCCCGCGACGCTGTTCGGGGATTTGCGGGGTAAAAAAGCCGCCGACGTGTGCGCCGCCCCCGGCGGAAAAACGGCTCAAATGGTTTTGGGCGGCGCGGATGTCGTCGCCGTTGATGTTTCCGCAAACCGCGTCAAACGGCTGAAAGAAAACTTGGACAGGCTGAAACTGCCCGCCAAAGTCGTTGTTTCGGATGCGCGCGTATGGGCGGAAAAGGAACAAAAGGCAAGCTTTGACGCGATTTTGCTGGACGCGCCG